>Ga0209712_10001744_pt1 | contig 18300 bp, 10 predicted proteins | sample ArcOceMetagenome_FD_187443 | JGI IMG/M metagenome (GOLD analysis project Ga0209712, IMG submission 187443) | Marine eukaryotic phytoplankton communities from Arctic Ocean - Arctic Ocean - Greenland ARC118M Metagenome (SPAdes) (version 2) | ecosystem: Environmental > Aquatic > Marine > Oceanic...
AAAATATTAAAAAATAAGTCACCGAGGTTTCGGGATAAACGAGAATTAGCAATCGCCTTATTCTTCGCATTCAATATCAGTCTATTAATATTTCGAGTTTTCTATTCTACGGAATTCCGATTTATCTTTTTGATATGGAATTTATTTTTAGCCGTTGTTCCGTATTTTTTTATGGAAATGGCATTGAAAAATCAGCAAAAAAGATGGATAGCTTGGTCGTTATTTGGAGCGAGTTTATTGTTTCTACCAAATTCACCTTACATCATTACGGATTTATTTCATTTAAAGCACCAAGCTTCGATGCCGCTTTGGTTTGATACGCTTTTGGTATTTTCTTTTTCAATAACAGGTTTGTTATTATTCTATGATGTTTTATTGAAAATGCATCGATTCTTAGAACGACAATTTTCTACAGTTTGGGCGATTATTGGTATAGTTAGTATTATTTTTTTAAATGCGTTTGGGGTTTATTTAGGTCGATTTTTACGGTTTAATAGTTGGGATATTGTGTCGAATCCGTTTGGTTTGGCTCGTGAAATTTTGGATAGAATCATTCATCCGTTTTCGCATCCGCAAACTTGGGGCGTAACCTTAGGTTACGGAACGATGTTTTTAGTCGGTTATATAATGGTGAGGATTTTGGAGCGAGAACGAAAGTTTGGTTAATTGTAAATAATTATCAATTATTAAAATAACAAAAACTCGTTAGCTTTTAAAAAGTTGACGGGTTTTTCATTATAAAACGTTCAACCTTTCCAACCTCAAAGCGTTCTAATCTCATTCAAAACAAATAAAAGGTAGTGGACAGATTTTGTTCTTCCTCCCTTAAAACTTTAATACTTTACAATGATAACACACTTAAACGAAGGTGATAAAGCGCCAAATTTTGAAGGTTTAGATCAAGATGGAAAGACGATAAAATTAGAAAATTACAAAGGCAAAAAAGTGATTTTATATTTTTATCCAAGAGATAACACGCCTACTTGCACGGTGGAGTCTTGTAACTTACGAGATAATGAAATAATGCTTAAAGCAAAAGGATTCGAAATTATTGGCGTAAGCCCAGACACACAAAAGAAACATCAGAACTTCATTAATAAGCACAGTTTACCTTTTCCGCTTATCGCTGATACCGAATTAGAAGTGATTAAAGCATATGGCGTTTGGGGACACAAAAAGTTTATGGGGAAGGAATACGATGGTTTACATCGTACAACTTTTGTGATTGATGAAAATGGAACAATCGAACGAGTATTCAAAAAAGTAAAATCAAAAGAGCACGCTGACCAAATCTTGGCAAGCTACGTTTAGATTAGGTATCGTACTTAACAATCGGAATTAATCCGAACTAATGAAAAGCCTCAATAGGGCAAAATCATTGAGGCATGGCAACGGCAACACCATGTGAAAAACAAAAAAGGCTCTTCGGAAATTAATCCAAAGAGCCTTTTTAGTTATTTATTATGTGAATTTATCATTTGTAACGACGTTTCACACGTTTTTTACGTTTATTGAAGTGATTTCCACCTTTGAAGTTATTACCGGCAGGGCTACCTGTACGAGTCATCGCACAACGGAAACCAACGGTTCTTGAAGCTTTATCTTCATCCATGAAGCGACGAGCACCTGGAGATAACCAAAAAGCTCTATCAGCCCATGATCCACCTTTGATAACTCTTGCTTTATCACTTACTAAAGTAGAAACTCCGTAGTTATATAAAACTTCTGATTCTTGATCACCATCTAAGTAATCCAAGACGCTACCACGTTTGTAGTTTTCACGATTGGCAACTTCATCATCTTTTACCACACGGTAACGAAGACGACCTAAGCTATCTTTTTCAACTGGACGACCTTCTTCATCTAAGATTTTTTGTTTGAATTCATTACCACGAACTGGGTTCAAAGTATGATCTTCAACATCTCTTAATGCTAAACCGGTCATAGGACGATAAACGTCCATTGTCCACTCACTTACATTACCAGCCATGTTATACAAGCCATAATCGTTCGGCATAAATGCACGAACTTCAGAAGTAATAGATGCATTATCATTCAACTGTCCGGCCATACCCATGTAATCACCACGACCACGTTTGAAATTGGCTAACATTGCTCCTTGATAACGACCTCTTTCTCCATTTCTTACTGTATTACCATTCCAAGGATATAAACGACGATCAGAAATGCGCTCATCTTTTGCGTAAGCTTGATTTCCAACTAATGCTAAAGCAGCATATTCCCACTCCGCTTCTGTAGGTAGACGGTAATCTGGTAATAAGATACCATCTTCAAAACGAACTTTACGCTCGGCACCATCTGAACCTTTAACACCACCTTTAACGGCACCTTCGTATTGACCAACAAGATAAGCTTCTGTATTAAAGTTATCTTCATTCTTTTGTTCAGGATTTATTTCTAAAATTCCTTTTTCAATAAGAATCATCTCATTTACACGATCTGTACGCCATTTACAGTAATCATTTGCTTGAATCCAATTTACACCAACTACTGGGTATTCATCATAAGCTGGAAAACGCAAATATGTTTCCACATAGGGCTCATTAAATGATAATTCTTCACGCCAAACCAATGTATCTGGTAACGCATTTAAGAATACTTCTGGATAAGATTCGTTAAAAACTCTTTTTAACCAATGCAAATATTCACGATATTCAAAATTCGAGATTTCAGTTTCATCCATATAAAAAGAAGAAACTGTTACACGTCTTGGAATATTATTATACTCGAAAGCTACATCTTGCTCCGTCTGTCCCATTGAGAAGGTTCCACCTTCAATCAATACAAGATTTGGTCCAGTGGCTTGTCCTTTGTAATTTAGTTTCTCGTATCCACCCCATTTAGAATCATTTAAGACCCAACCAGTAGTAGCAGAACGTTCTTTTTTACACGAACTAAATAGAAGTAGTGCACCGAATAGATATACACTTAACCTCAGCAGTTTTTTCATCTTAGGATAATTATTTTGTTTGATAAATGGCTGACATTGTAGTGAAGATCATTGAACAAGTAAAATTTAACCTTTTCATCGTACCTTGATTAAGGATACGGAAAATCACTAACGTCTTTCCTTTTCTTTAAATTAGTATTAAAATCCGATGGTATAAAAATACCTTTTTGCATGATTTTATTGTGTCAAGTACAAAAATCGTGATTTTTAATGTGATTTTTATTAGAATTGAAACATTTTTAAACAATTCAGATAATTTCTTCCTTTTCTCTTATTGATTTGTTCAAGATAAATCGATACAGAAACTTCATGTGCGCCACCTGTATCGGTTGTCAATTCTGATATTGTAAGATCATAGCTATAACCAATTTTGAACATTTTATATCTCGTTCCTAATAAAATGATAGCAGCATCTACATTTGTAAAAGTATGACGATACCAAATTCCACCAAAGAGAGATTCAAAATTAGCGTAAGCCCCGACATTTAATTGTTGGAATTCACCTTGACGAACATACATGACATTCGGAGAAATAAACGTTCCCTTGTCTCGATTATTGTATGAGTCCCGTATGCTAATCTCTGCGCCACCGTGAATTGTGAATCGTAAAGGTACTAAACCAAATGTAGAACGTGTCGCGATCAAGCTCTCATTTGGCGAATTTACATGTTTTATAGAAAACCCTCCATAGAAACTTTTAGAGTAAGCCACAAAACCTGCTCCGAAGTCTCCATAATAAGTACTAAGGTTAAAAGGCCTTTCTTCTTGTGAGGGAAATGGATTCCCTGAAAGGTCTAAAGGTCCTCGCAAAGGATCAATTTGATCCAAGAAAATTAAATTATCCCAATCCACAGTGACTTGACCGATTCCTACTTCAAAACCTGCTTTTAAGTAAAAGTCCCGACTAAACTCCAAATTATAAGCGTACGAACCTCCTATTTTATTAGTTTTGTAAATACCGTCACCAGCGACATCTGCCATGACTGTGAAACCTAAGCCACTTTTTGCTTTATCAAAAAATTGATCATAAGAAGCGGAATAAGTAATGTAAGCGTTAGATAATGCAGGCCACTGATTTCTATAGTTCAATGAAATGCGTGGAACAAAACTGCTACCTGTTAATGCAGGATTAAGTTGCATCGGAGTAGCGTAGAACTGTGAGAATATAGGATCTTGAGCTTTTACAGCTGTAAAACTTAAACCAATTAGTAAGCACGAGATTAGTAGTTGTCTATACATTTGATGAATATTTTTGTCGTGTAAGTTTGTTTGATAGCTTTTATCAAAAAAGTGGAAGAAAGTAACTTTAACATTTGTAAACTACCATACAATTTTCTGGAAAATACAAACCATTGTAGCAACGTTTTAATAGCTTTAAACATTGTATATTGTATGTAAATTCAGATTTTGATACTGAGTTCTTAATTTTTTTATTGTCAAGCAAAAAGACATTAATAAAGACGGGAAACGATTTGAAAATGTTTTCGTTTTTATCGTATTTATAAATGAATCGTTTTAAACAATATTAATAAAAATATGTGTTAATTGATTTATGAAAATTCAAATTATAATACAAGAAACGAGTTTAGAACTAAATTTGTGCCTTTTTCTCAAAAATTGTAATTAAAAATCATACTCTCAAAAGTGAAACTAAATTGTAAGTGAAACTTATCGTCTAGCTTTAGAATTCAAGAAAAATTCAGGTATTATGAAAAAAATAGCATTATTATGTGTACTAATTAGTCAAGCATACTTAGGTTTTGCCGCTAATCCAATGAATTTTCAAGAAACCCTTAATTGGTTCGACGAACCGGTAAGTTTACAAATTACGGAAACGAGAAATATTGATGTTACATCGTTTGAGAATGCAATCTATAAATCAACTCATCCGACGCTTCCAATTTACAACAAAGAATTTAAATTGGATAGTTATGGCGATTTGGAAGTGAGAATTAGCAATGAAGTTTATGAAATTTTTGAACGAGAACCGAATACGGAAGACGATAAATTTCTTTCAGGAACAATAAATATTGACAAAAAAGTAGAAATCGCACGCCGACAATCAATTGGTGCGGTGAGTTTTATTCCAATTAGAATTAATGAAATTACAGGTGATTATGAACGTTTGGTTCGTTTCGATTTACAAATAACCCTTCAGGAAAAGACTTTTCCAATGAATCCTATGGGGAGTAGAAATCAAACTTCGATTTTGGCAGATGGAGATATTTATAAGATTGGTGTTTCGGAAACGGGTGTTTATAAATTGACTTATGACTTCCTGAAAAACGATTTAGGAATTAGTAACCTTGATAATATTGATCCGAAAAGTATCAAAATATATGGTGATGGTGGTGGAATATTAGCAGAAGCTAATGATGCTTTCCGTTATGATGGCTTGCCTGAAAATGCAATTTTTGTGGAAGGGGAATCAGATGGACAATTTAATTCTGGTGATTATATTTTATTTTATGGCGAAAGTTCAGATGAATGGATTTATAGTGAAGGGTATAAAATGAGTATGAAGCGTGAAAATCCTTATACAAATGAAAACCATTATTTTATTAAAATAAGTACTGGAAATGGCAAGCGAATTCAAAGCGTCAACTCTTTAAATAATCCAGTGTATAACACTTCTACGTACGATTATTATGAACACCATGAAGAGGATTTGGTGAACCTTTTGGATAAAGATATTTATCGACATGGTTCAGGAAAGATTTGGTACGGTGAAACTTTCAAGTTCACTCGCTCACAAACGTTTAACTTCAATATTCCGAATATTGACCAAAGTATACCGGCAAGATTGGTGACGTATCTTGCTTCAAGAGACCTCGCTGGTACGAATAGTTTTGGAGTTAAAGTTGGTGCACAGAGTGTAGGAAATTCTTTATTAAGTCGAACCTCTTCGAATGTAGAACACCCCGTTGCGAAAAGTAGGGTTGATACTTTTAAAGTGGTTAATCCACCATCTAATTTTGCAGTACAATTAGACTTTCAGGCTTCTGCCAATGCGGAAGGTTGGTTGAATTTCCTGAGTGTAAATGCCAGACGAAATTTGGTGTTTTATAACGGCCAGATGAATTTTAGAGATAGAGAAAGTATAAAATATCCTTCTACGGCTTTTGTGATTTCAAATGCTACGAATGTAACTGTTTGGGAGGTAACGAATACGACGGAGGTTAAGGAACAATTAAATGAAGTATCAGGCGGAACATTCCGTTTTGGAACGGAAACGATAGAACTAAAAGAGTTTGTTGCTTTTGATGGGTCAAGTTTTTTGTCTGCGGAAGCGGTTGGACAAATTGATAATCAGAATATACATGGATTATCGACTCCTAATATGGTGATTGTCTATCATTCGGATTTCAAAGCAGCCGCGGAAAAACTGGCAGTACACCGTCGCAGTCATTCTAATATTAGCGTTGAGGCCGTTTCTGTTGGTCAGATTTATAACGAATTTAGTGCTGGAAGTATGGATGTTACAGCGATTCGAGATTTCATGAAATATCTTTATGACAATGGTAATTTACAAAATTTGTTACTTTTCGGAGATGCGTCATTTGATTTTAGAAATATTTCGAAAGTAAGTAATCCACAATCATTTGTACCGTCTTACGAAACCAGCCAAAGTCTTAATCCAATTACGGCGTTTCCAATGGATGATTATTATGGATTATTAGATATTACAGAAGGTACTAATCCACATATATTTGGAACATCGGATATCGGAATTGGACGTTTTCCTGTGAAAACGCCTTTGGAGGCGGATCAAGCGGTAACGAAGTTGATTGATTATGAAACTCAAACGGTTAATTATGGGGATTGGAAAACCAGAGTTACTTTTATAGCTGATGATGAAGATGGAAATTCACATTCAAGAGATGCGAATAAAATAGCAGATAGGGTTCGTCAAAATTTTCCAGTTTATAATGTGGATAAAGTATTCATCGATGCTTACAGTCAGCAGGTTTTGCCAGCTGGAGAGCGTTATCCGGATGCTGAAAACTCAATCTATACAAAAGTTTTCAAAGGGAATTTGGTAATGTGTTACTTAGGTCACGGTGATTCTAAAGGTTTAGCACAAGAAAGAATCATTGATTTGACGAAAATTGGAAATTGGACAAATTCACAAAAATTACCACTTTTTGTTACGGCAACTTGTTCTTTTGGTCCTTATGATGATCATAAAGAAGTGAGTATTGGCGAGGAATTATTTTTAAAATCGAATGGCGGTGCCATTGCATTATTCACGACCACTCGTTTGGTTTTTGCAAATAGTAACAAAGAGCTAACGCAGTCTGTTTTTGATAATGTACTTCCAGCGATGAACGGTACAAGACAATCATTGGGAGAAATTTTAAAAAATGCAAAAAATGCGTGTATTAATTGTACCGAGAATAGTCGTAAATTTACCTTATTTGGTGATCCTTCTATGAAATTGAAATATCCGGAACATCATATTGTAACGAATACAATTAATACAAAACCTGCGATTCAAAAAGATACGATTCAGGCATTGGAAGAAGTAACAATTACTGGTCAAGTTCAAGATGCCGCAGGGAATTTGTTGTCAAATTACAACGGAACACTTTATCCAACAGTTTTTGACAAAGTTAAGACAAAGTCAGGATTGGGAAATGATGTAGGCAGTCGTCCCTCACTTTCATTTCAAGTTCAGAATAACATTTTATTTAGCGGACGAGTTTCTGTTAATAATGGGTTGTTCACATTTAAATTTATTGTGCCAAAAGATATTGATTATCAATATGGTTATGGCAAAATAAGTTACTATGCGGATAATGGCTTAAATGATGAAGCTTGGGGATATTACGATACTTTGTACATCGGAGGAACGTATGCAAATGCAGTAGCTGATAATACAGGTCCAAAAGTTGATGTATTTATGAATGACGAAAATTTTGTTTTTGGTGGGATCACAGACGAAAGTCCAGTTATTTACGTTAAACTTTCAGATAACACTGGAATTAACACTTCAAGCACAGGAATCGGACATGGAATTAGTGCAGTTTTAGACGAAAATACGCAACAATCCTACTCCTTAAATGATTTCTATGAGTCAAAGTTGGATGATTACAAAGAAGGAATTGTAAAGTATCCACTTTCTGAAATGGAAGAAGGTCGTCATCAAATCACCGTGAAAGCATGGGATGTTTCTAATAATTCGGGAACCGGATATACGGAATTCATCGTAGCTGCTAAAGCAGAAGCTGCGTTAGATCATGTACTGAATTACCCGAATCCATTTACTACAAATACAGAATTTCAGTTTGAACATAATTTGCCAAATCAACCAATGCAAGTTCAGATTCAAATTTTTACGGTTTCTGGTAAATTGGTAAAAACTATTCAAGAAGAAGTTATTGCAGAAGGTTACCGAGTAACTGGTATTGAATGGGATGGAAAGGATGATTTTGGAAATACAATCGGACGAGGTGTTTATGTCTATAAAGTAACTATCGGATTACTTTCTGAAACGAATCAAGTCACAACATCGACAAGTGAATTTCAGAAATTAGTAATTTTGAGATAAAATAAGTTTTAGTATAATAACTTTACGGTGTTTTGATTTTACGACTTATATCAAAAGATCGAAAATTAAGGGATTCATTAGAAGTGAAATTTAAAAAAAAATTAACGATTAAATTGTTTGTGTTTCATATTCCTTTAAGGAATAAGTAGTTTAGTTCAAAATTACTTCGAAGAATAAATAGTTTATAATTTATGATTCACTAATTTTACTTAAAGCTCTATCAAATTTAAATTTATTTTATATTTGCCTAACTTTAATAAATTGTAGGAAAAAGCGTGTTATGAAAAAAAATATTGTTCAATTAGGTTTAGTTTTAGCTATTGTTATTGGTTTGAGCCAAACTAATGTTTATGGTCAAACTCCAACAACTCCAACTGACGGTCGTGTGAATACGATTATTACAGCAGTCCCTTTTTTAAGAATTGTACCGGATGCTCGTTCAGGTGGAATGGGTGATGTGGGAATGGCAATTTCATCAGATGCGAATGCGATGCATTTCAACGCATCAAAATTAGCTTTTGCAGAAAATGACGTGAGTATTTCAGCGACATACACGCCTTGGTTACGTGCGTTAGATTTACAAGACGTTTATATTGCATATTTATCCGGTTATAAGAAGATTGATAAAACCTCAGCAGTTGGTTTGAGTTTGCGTTATTTCTCTTTAGGAAGTATTCAATTCACGGATTTCAATGGTATGTCATTAGGAAATAACCGTCCGAATGAATTCGAAGTAGCTGGAGCTTATGCTCGTCAGTTATCACCGAATATGTCATTAGGTGTATCTTTAAAGTTCATTTACTCAAAATTAGCAAATGGACCATATAATGGTATAAATATTAGTCCAGGAATCGCAGGAGCTGGTGATGTATCTTTTACTTATAGAAGTGATGAAGGTATTTTCGGTCAGGAAAATAATCAATTAACAGTTGGTGCAGCTATCACAAACTTAGGGACAAAAATCTCTTATACAGATGATGGAAATAGCGAGTTTATTCCAACTAACTTAGGTATTGGTATCGCTTACGAACACGCAATTGATGATTATAACTCAATCGTTTTTGCAGTGGACATTAATAAATTATTAACTCCAACACCGGATACTTTGGATACAGATGGTGATGGAATTTTGGATTTCAAACAGTCAGGTGTGGCAACAGGTGTTCTTTCTTCTTTCAATGATGCTCCGGGCGGATTTAGTGAAGAATTAAACGAATTTGCTTTCTCTGCAGGTATTGAATATTGGTACGACAAGCAGTTTGCAGTACGTGCAGGTTACTTTTACGAACATCCAACAAAAGGTGCTCGTAAATTCTTTTCTGTTGGTTTAGGTTTGAAATACAACATTTTTGGTTTGAATTTCTCTTACCTTGTTCCAACATCTAACCAAACAAATCCTTTAGATAATACATTGAGATTCTCCTTAGTATTTGATTTTGGAGCGATGGGAGCTGCAGGATTAGTAGAGTAATTGAAAGTTAGCAGTTGTAGTAAAAAAGTTGGTAGTTAGTAATTAGTAGGATTATTCTACTTATTACAGGACGACCAACTTTTTTTATTATGAATAGAAGTACCGTATATTACCGACTTTCCCACCCAGGATAGAATGATACGATGAACTAAAAAATGATTTTAGTTCCCAATAATCTCCATCAATTCATCCAATTTAGGGGCAAGAATAATATCTGAACGACGATTTTTCGCTCTTCCTTCTTTCGTTGAATTGTCTGAAATTGGAAAATATTCTCCTCTCCCCGAAGCTAAAATTTGAGTTGGAGCAACACCGTTTTTGATTAATTCTCTCACAATCGCTGTCGAACGCAAAACACTCAAATCCCAATTATCTTTCATATCGCCACGACCTCTAAATGGAATGTTATCCGTGTGACCTTCAATTGTGATATCAATGTCAGGATTTTTTATCATGACCTCTGCGAGTTTTGCCAATGCTTTTTTGCCATTTACATTAATATTCGCACTTCCGGAAGCGAACAATAAATCTTGGCTCAAGGACACATAAACCTTTCCATTTCGCTGCTCAACGGTAAGTTCTGATTCATTGAAACCTAATAATGCATTTGATAATTTATCTTTTAAAGCCTTAGATTTATTTTCTTGTTCTTGAATCGCAGTTTCCAATTCATTCACACGTTTTTCACGATCCCGCAAAGAACTTTCTAACTGTAAATTACTTGCTTCCTTTTCCGCCAATGTACTTTGAGCCTTTTCAAGTTGAGCTTGAGCATTGGTAACCGCATTTTCTTTTGCCATTAACTCTTGCTCTTTTTGCGTCAAAGCTTCATTCAGCTTTTTGAGTTCAGCCGCCATTGTACTACTTTGATTCGCTTGAGTATAAACCAAAGTATTAATGCGAGTTTCCAAATCGGCTTTATCTTTACGCAAAATATTGACTTCACTTTCAAGTGCATCTTTATTTTCTTCTAACGTCTGAATTGTCGCAGTTGCCGTTTCCTTTTCTTCCAAAGCTATTTGAGTAGCTGTTTTTGCCTTTTTCTTACTTTGAGATAATTCTTTTCTCAATAAAGCATGTTCCTGTTCTAATGTTTTGAATTTTTTGGAAGAAACGCAAGAAGTCATAATTATTGCCAATACTAAAATTGGGAATAGTGGTTTTATCATTTTCATTGAAATTAAAATTTTAGGTTTTATAAAAAAAATAACATTGGGAGCAGCCTATTCTTCACCTACTTCCTACATGAAAATTAAATAAATGTGCTCTTTTCGCTACCGATAAATGGGATATTTATTTAATTCTCATTTCATAAACGGATAATATAACAAAAAGTCACGTATGAGTATTGATAAAACAAAAATATCGAATACAGAATGATTCCGTATTCGATATTTCTAACGCCCTAAAATAAGAACAGGGAACGCATTATTTCAGCGATCCCTGTATAACCCCAAAAAACAAAATGAAAATAATACATTCTGTCCTTAATCACGGACTTTATAAGTCCTTAGCCAATATTTTGAACTCAAAAAAGAGAGTTTATATTTTTAAGATATATTTTACAAATCCTTCACAAATGTAACGCAATTAATTTGAATTAGGTTTCACTTACGAAAATAATTAAATTAAGGGAATGGATAAATATTTCATTCGCTGTTTTTTAATTCATCATAAGTGTTACAATGAAACTTTTCAAGTGAAACATTATAACGAAAATGTGATTAATAAAAGGATAATAAGTCTATCCTATTATTTAAGGAAAAGGTTTCTAATTTTCGTATAAGAAACCCTTTTTTATGTTAAATTTGTGCGATTCACAAAAGTATAAACGACCATGAAAATATTTACCGCACCTCAAGTTAAGGCATTAGACCGCCGAACAATCAAAGAACAAAATTTGCAGACACTCGAACTGATGGAACGTGCTGCAAAAGCATTCACGGCTTGGTTCTTGAAAAAATACGACTTCCGACAACGAGTGCAAGTTCTTTGTGGAATCGGTGATAATGGCGGCGATGGCCTAGCGATTGCTCGATTATTGTATGAAAGAGATTATAGTGTTACGGTTTATGTTTTGAAATTTAGCGATAATCTAACGAAAGATTTTAAACGGAATCTGGAAAGTTTACGCTATCGAAGTATCGAGATTATTTATGTCGAACCGGGAGATAAATTACCAAACTTAGATGTAAAGTCGCTTACGATTGATGCAATTTTAGGCTCAGGACTTTCTCGACCAGTAGAAGGTTGGTTAGGTGAAATTATTCAGCAAGTCAATGAAACCGTCAAAACGATAATTGCGGTGGATATTGCGTCTGGCTTATTCGCAGATGAACACACTGAAAAAAATAGTATTTTACCAAAGCAAACTTTTTGTTTTGAATTACCCAAATTAGCATTTTTCTTTACTGAAAATTACGCAAGAGTCGGTGATTGGTATGTCGATACAATTCACTCTTCAAAGAGTGGAATTCAGGAAACGACAACCCCTTATCATTACATCACGCCCGAAATGATCAAGGAAACGTATCGGCCCCGCTCGAAGTTTGATCATAAAGGAACTTACGGTCAAGCGATGTTAATCGTTGGAAGTAAAGGTATGATGGGAGCCGGTTTATTGGCTGCAAAAGCAGCATTGAGAAGTGGAGTAGGACTGGCGACTGTTCATGTTCCGCAATGTGGTTATACGATTACTCAAACAGCAATTCCGGAATTGATGGTTAGTTTGGATAGTCATCCGAATAGCTTTTCAGAAGTTCCTAATTTAGAGCGATATAATGCTATCGGTGTTGGTTGTGGCTTGGGAGAAAGTGAGGAAACGGCAAAAGCATTAAAAGAGCTTTTGGAAAGTACCGATTTGCCAATGGTGATTGATGCAAGTGCATTGAATATTATTGCGCATAATAATTGGCATCACTTGATTCCAAAAGATAGTATCATTACGCCTCATCATGGTGAATTCCGTCGCTTATTCGGTGAAACTTCTAATGACTTTGAACGTAATAATCTACAACGTGCAAAAGCTAAAGAACTCGGAATTCTTATCATTCTAAAAGGCGCACATTCGTCTATCGCTTGTCCTGATGGAAACTGTTATTTTAATTCAACAGGAAATCCTGGAATGGCAACTGGCGGAAGTGGCGATGTATTAACTGGAATTATTACCGCTTTCTTGACACAAGGTTATAGACCTTTAGGTGCAGCACTCTTAGGTATTTACCTGCATGGTTTGGCTGGCGATTTAGCCGCTGAGAAATATGGTTATGAATCTATGATTGCCGGTGATATTAATGATTACTTAGGGAAAGCATTTGGGAAGATTAACTAGAAATTAAAAATGTGTAATTAGGCGTATCGTAGATTCGGTCATTCTTAATTACACATTTTTAATTTCTAATTAGCAACCGTAGATGCTCTAAACTCGCTTGATTTTCATCCAAATAAATCGCATTGATAATATCCTTTTTTTCTTTTTTCGTTAAATGAAAACTCATCGAAGCTTTCTCATTTAGTTGTGATGGACGGTACATAAATCGAACGACATCGGTCGGAAAATCACCGTAGATTTCTTGAATATAATCTAATGCTGCATCTTGATTAAAATCTTGCATACCCATAAATTGACCGACTAATCCTAATGGATTAATAATACTTTGGATAATGCCTTGGTCAGAAGTAAGGACTTCCGAAGTATCGATTTTCTCGGATGCTCGAACCTGTACAAACACAATTCCACTTGTATTTTCTTGAATCCAATCCTTAAAGACGTGTGTAAATCGAACGGGAATATCTACCCCAATATTATCTCTCCAACCAGCATCAACGACTTCTATCGGTGGCGAAGATGGCAAATAAACATTTGGCAAAATGTAAGGATAAGTTGCATTCATTCGCAGAGCTGACGTGAATTTTAGATTTCCAGGATTTTGATTCTTGAAAAAATGTTGAAAATCAACGCCATCAAATTCTACTTTTTGTGGATTCTTGTGTGCTGATTTCGGAGCCGTCAAATAAGATTTTCCTTGCGGTGAAATAATCATTTTCTTTCCATCATTCGCAATCACAGGTGAAAAAACCATCATCGGAATTCGTCCGGATTGTTCTATCTTTTGATAATCAGATAATCGTTTATCCAAAATATCAGTTGTATTTTCATTAAGCTGTCGCTCAAAAATGTAACCTCTATCTTTTGGATAATTTTCACCATTATTATCTTTGAACTTTGCCCAAGGCAAAAATAAATCATTGACTGCAATGGAAAAGAAAACGGCATTTTGCAAATCTTTCGATATTTCAGTCATATAGAATCTATCGTATAAGTTTCCATCCAAACGGTTTTCAAGGTGTCGATAATATAATTCCCGATAATACGCTGCTCCAATCATTCCGCCGGAAGCTCCTGCAATCATCGCCGTTTGTTTCGACATTTCATTATCAAAAATACTATCTGTGTATTGTAATACTCGCATCGACCAAACACTCGCTCGCAATCCGCCTCCAGATACACCGACCAAAACTAACTTTGGTTTTTCCGTTCCAAATTTTCGTCGCCAATTATTCAATATTTCTAAGGTCGAATCAATATCCGATTGAATGATTTCGGCATTTTGAACTTTTGGAATACTATCGTAATGATAAGCGGAATGTTCGGTATTATATCTTAAACCATAAGCCTTGTTTTTGTATTTTCCGCCATAACCAATTGTGAAAAAATTAATCATAATCATCAAACCTAACAATGCGAAAACGTGCCAGCCTCTAAGCCAATACCATAGGGCTCCCAAAACGCTCGTCAGCATTGCAAAAAGTATCAGAATACTTGCTCCTGCCGGAATACGGAAAATTTCGTAATCCATCAAAAAACCTAAACTAATCAATGCTATAATCGTCACTAATTGTAAAACCGTCGCATTTTTATGGTGTTGATTAAAAATACTTGTTAAGAGTTTTTGATTATAATGAGCGACACTTCGTACCCGTCGAAGTCGCCATTTTCCATCAATATAAAAATCAACTCGCCACTTATATCTGTCCACATTTCCCCGTTCCTGTTCCTTATCTCGCTGAGCAACTAAACCTCGAAGAAATCGTGGTGCGGTGTATCTTTTTCGCACATCATAACTAAAAATATCTCGATTTGTGAATCTAAAGTAAATCATAAAAACGATTAACGCGCCTAAAAAACCACTAATAAACCCAATCAAATATCCCAAAAGTACGCTCCAATCGCAATGATTCGTTAATTGGAAATTGATGATTTTATAAAAGTAAAATGCGATAAAAAGTATTGGAAATAAGGAGTTATTAATACTAAACTGAATGAAAGGACGGTGCAAAGAAGCGATGAAAGGAAAGCGTGTACTGTGTAATAAATAGGTCGAAATATTCCAAGCAGTTACAAAACCGGCAAAAGAAAAACCGATAAAAAAGAAGCTCCAAAATCCAACAAAATTCAAGTATTCTGGATCTAAAAAGAGGTATCGTAACCCAAAAGTTTTGCCAATTCCGCCTGAAATAAATAAAATCAAGATTAACCAAAACCCCATCAATAAGACATTCTTTTTAATATGTAGAACGACCAACTGAATCGGAAAAGAGTATAATAATGTGAAGAGTTTCTTTTTCATGTTGATACATTGACTTGTCTATTCCGGAATTCCGGTAATTGAAGTATTATTGTACGAATTAATTAATTGACCAATCAATGAATAACTATCCAATTAACAAACCACCAAAATAACGAAAACGGGCATCTAAAAGTTATAAATTATCATTTGCGAAAGTGATAATATTTGGCAGTTTAAAAGGGTAACGAAAGTTGCCCTTTCTTTTTGAAACCTATAAGCTTTTTAAAATCTTATAGATTTCAAATACTTCTAAACCGTTTTTAATTTTTCTTCCAAAATTATACGCATATTTTTTTCACATTCGATTTCTATCAAATCTTCCACTTTGGTCATAAAAACCTCGTCATGCCTTCCAAATCGCTGTGCTGCATCTCGAATAAATAGCATTTTTCCTCCTCTGTAAGCTTTCGGCTCTTTAAAATTTAAATCCTTTAAAATTTTTGTAGTATCACTTTCGTCATCTTCAATGACGTAAAGTGTATGTTTTTTGAATATGGAATAAATTCCTAATAATAAACCGAAACCAATACCTGTGAGTAATATTTCATTAAAAGCACTTAAAATATCTCCTCCTCGAAAAATTTCAATTAAACTCCGAAAGGCTAACCATAATGATAAATACACGACAACATAAGTTAGAAACCTGCGAATCCTGCGATTTTTCTTGAGTTGCTCGTAATTTTTTTTCATATATACATATATTTATATTGATAATTAATTAGGTACTTAATACTATTTAATAATGTTTTATATATTTTTGTTTTTATAAACTGTATTTAATTAGCATACGATAATAATGAAACCGGAAGGCTACGGCATCAATTAATTGCTAATGTAAAATATTTTAAAGAATTTTGCCATTAAAACCAGTATCAAAAACCTAAAATAATACTTATGATTACTGTTCGAGCAGTGTTCAAAAACCGTTGGATCAATTTATTACTAAAATTTTTAATTTTTGCGGGAGTAGGTTGGGCATTTTATAATCAGACATTAGGTAAAGAAAATGTAGATGAACTCTGGTTAGCATTCGTTAGTCAACTTTCGGAAGGTAATATTCTATGGCTAATCTTAGCGATTGTTCTACTTCCTTTAACTTATCAAATCGAGATTTGGAAATGGGAATTAGCGATTTCTCGAATCGTTAAACCAACCAGAATTCAAATTATTAAATCAATTTTAGCAGGAACAGCTTTAGCTTTTTGGACACCGGGACAGATTGGGGATTACGGAGGCCGTTTGATATTCATTGAAACTAAAAAGAAATGGGAAGTGGTATTAGCGACTGGTGTCGGTAATATCGCTCAGCAGTGTGCCATTATTACACTTGGAGGTTTAGGCGTGGGTTACTACTTAGTGGCTCATTTTGAGATTACTGGGTATATTTTTTGGATTATTATATCATTGTATACCCTGATAATGGTACTGAATTGGTTAATTTATTTCAATATAGAACTGGCGATTCCTATTTTAAAGAAAATTGGTTTATTCAACGAAAAAAATGAAGCAGCATTAAGCACATTAACTAATTTCTCCAATAAGGAATTATGGATATTAGTCCTATATGCTTCTTTCAAATTCTTAATTTATTCTTTTCAATATTATTGTTTCCTACAGTTTTTAGGTATTTACGGTGGCTTTCTGCAGCTATATTTATTAATCTTAGCGGATTATGCGATACAATTAATATTACCTGTTCCACCATTTTTACGTTTGATTTTAAGAGGCGAAGTCGCAATCGCTATTTGGAGTGCGTTTTCACAAAATGAAATTGCAATCTTAGTAGCCAGTTATGGCGTTTTCATACTAAATGTTTTACTTCCATCGTTAATCGGAGTAGGACTTATAATGAGTGCGAATATCTTAAAATCGTTTAGCTATGAAGAAAATACTGATTTGTAATTGGTTGATTGTATTTGGATTAATGGTCATATTAACATCATTTACCGGACAAACAAATAATGATTTATCGGCTCATTTTAATCCGGATTACAGACAAATTTCTAAAGAATTAATAACAAGTTCACAATCTCACGATGGACTTTGTGCGATTAATAATACATCCTTTAAGACTGGCGAAGAACTGACTTATAAGGTATATTACAATTGGAATTTTGTTTGGATTCCCGCTGGCGAAATTAAATTCAAAGTTATTGATCAAGGAGATAAGTATTATATTCATGCAAAAGGTCGGACTTATGGCTCCTATGATCCATTCTTTAAAGTTCGGGATGAATTTAAAGTTTGGATAGATAAAGAAACGATGCTTCCTCGTACTTCTATTAGAAACGTGAGAGAAGGTGGTTATCAGCTTTATGATATGATGAAGTATGATTTCGATAAAATGGAAATCCATTCTTATAGAGGTAAGTCAGAAGATAAAACTCACAAATTAGTTTATGATATTGACAATTGTATGCATGATATTTTATCTATTATTTATTACGTTCGGAATAAGGATTATACCAAAATGAAAAAGGGGACGGATATTCCTGTTCGTATCTTTTTGGATAAGGAAAAATATAGCTTAGAAGCTAAATATAAGGGAAGAGAAGTCAAGGAAATCAAGGGTTTAGGTGAGTTTAAAACTTTAAAACTAATGCCGGAAGTAGTGAGCGGCAAAGTTTTTACGGATCCGAGCGGTATGGCAATTTGGGCAACAGATGATAAAAATCGG
>Ga0209712_10001745_pt1 | contig 18290 bp, 25 predicted proteins | sample ArcOceMetagenome_FD_187443 | JGI IMG/M metagenome (GOLD analysis project Ga0209712, IMG submission 187443) | Marine eukaryotic phytoplankton communities from Arctic Ocean - Arctic Ocean - Greenland ARC118M Metagenome (SPAdes) (version 2) | ecosystem: Environmental > Aquatic > Marine > Oceanic...
TGCACACGACGAAAAGAATGATTGCAACGAAGGAGATACTGTTAGAATCATGGAAACAAGACCTATGAGTAAATCTAAACGTTGGAGATTAGTAGAAATCCTAGAAAGAGCTAAATAATATGTTACAGACAGAATCAAGATTAAAGGTAGCAGATAATACTGGAGCTAAAGAAGTTTTAGTAATTAGAGTCTTAGGAGGTACAAGAAAACGTTACGCAAGTATTGGAGACAAAATTGTCGTATCTGTAAAATCTGCAACTCCAAACGGAACTGTAAAAAAAGGTCAAGTATCTAGAGCAGTTGTTGTAAGAACTAAGAAAGAAGTGAGACGTAAAGATGGGTCATATATCAGATTTGATGACAATGCTTGTGTTCTTTTAAATCCTACAGAGGAAATGAGAGGAACACGTGTATTTGGGCCTGTAGCGCGTGAGCTTCGTGAGAAGCAATTCATGAAAATAGTATCATTAGCACCTGAAGTGCTTTAAATCATTCATAAAATGAAGAAGTTCAAAATTAAATCAGGAGATACTGTAAAAGTAATTGCAGGAGATCATAAAGGGTCTGAAGGTAAAGTTATACAAATCATCAAGGATAAGGATAGAGTGTTAGTAGAAGGTGTAAATTTAGTATCTAAACATACTAAGCCAAGTGCTCAAAGCCCTCAAGGTGGTATTGTAAAAAAGGAAGCATCATTACACATATCTAATTTAATTTTATTAGAAGATGGTGTAGCTGTAAGAGTAGGTTATCAAGTTGATGGAGATACTAAAACTAGAATCTCTAAAAAAACTAAAAAATAAGAATAATCATGAGTTACGTACCAAGATTAAAATCAGAATACAAGGAAAGAGTTGTAAAAACTCTTACCGAAGAATTCAGTTACAAGAATGTAATGCAGGTGCCGAAATTAGAAAAAATTGTTATTTCTAAAGGTGTTGGTGCTGCGATTGCAGATAAGAAATTAATAGATTATGCTTTAGAGGAGGTAACTAAGATTACAGGTCAAAAAGCTATTTCTACAATGTCTAAGAAAGATGTTGCTGCATTTAAGTTGCGTAAAGGAATGCCAATTGGTGTTAAAGTTACTTTACGTGGTGATAAAATGTATGAATTTCTAGATAGATTAGTTACTGCTTCTCTGCCACGTGTAAGAGACTTTAACGGTATAAAGGCAAACGGTTTTGACGGGAGAGGTAATTACAATTTAGGAATTACTGAACAAATCATTTACCCAGAAATTAATATTGATCAAGTAAAGAAAATTAACGGTATGGATATTACATTCGTAACATCTGCCGATACCGATAAGGAAGCTAGATCATTATTAGGAGAATTAGGTTTACCATTCAAAAAAAATTAAGAAATGGCTAAAGAATCAATGAAAGCTCGCGAACGTAAGAGAGCGAAGACAGTTGCAAAATATGCAGAAAAGAGAAAAGCTTTGAAAGAAGCAGGAGACTATGAAGCATTGCAAAAATTACCAAAGAATGCATCACCAGTTAGAATGCACAACAGGTGTAAATTAACTGGACGTCCAAAAGGGTATATGAGACAATTTGGTTTATCTCGTGTAACTTTTCGAGAAATGGCGAATCAAGGATTAATACCAGGAGTTAAAAAAGCAAGTTGGTAGAAATCAAAAATAAAGCTCAATAATTAAAATAGAATGTGTATGTTTGCACGCTCTATTTTTTTTGAGTAAAAGAATTTTAACTGATTATAGGTTCAATTATCACAGAGAAATCTGTAGCACAAATAGAGGTATTTGAAAACCGTAATCGCAATATAAATAAATATGTATACAGATCCAATCGCGGATTTTCTTACGAGAGTAAGAAATGCAATCGCAGCAGGACACAGAGTAGTGGAAATTCCAGCTTCAAACTTGAAGAAGGAAATGACTAAAATTTTGTTTGATCAAGGGTATATTCTTAGTTACCAGTTCAATGACGATAAAGTTCAGGGAGCAATCAAGATAGCTTTGAAGTACGACAGAGAAACAAAAGAGTCAGTAATTAGAAAAATTCACCGTATCAGTACGCCAGGTTTGCGTAAATATGTTGGCTCTACAGAGATGCCAAGGGTATTAAACGGCCTCGGAATTGCTATTGTCTCTACATCTAAAGGTGTTATGACAAATAAAAAAGCACGTGCAGAGAATGTTGGTGGAGAAGTTTTATGTTATGTTTATTAATCTATAAGAAATGAGTAGAATAGGAAAGAATCCCGTTAGCATTTCACAAGGTGTAGATGTAAACATAAAAGACAATATTGTAACTGTAAAAGGAAAGTTAGGTGAGTTAACTCAAACTATTTCTAAAGGGATTACAATTAAAATTGAAGATGGAATTATCACTTTAGATAGAGTATCTGAAAGTAAAGACCATAAAGCACAACATGGCTTAATGAGAGCTTTAATCAATAACATGATTGAAGGTGTAAGTAAAGGTTGGACTAAGGATTTAGAATTGGTGGGTGTAGGTTATAGAGCCTCTAATCAAGGACAAAAATTAGACTTAGCTTTAGGTTTCTCACATAATATTGTTTTGGAAATAGCTCCAGAAGTAAAAGTTGAAACAGTATCAGAGAAAGGGAAAAACCCAATCATTAAATTATCTTCTTTTGACAAACAATTAGTTGGTCAAATAGCTGCTAAGATTCGTTCTTTCAGAGCACCAGAGCCTTATAAAGGAAAAGGTGTTAAGTTTGTTGGTGAAATATTAAGAAGAAAAGCAGGTAAATCTGCATAATATATAGCATTATGGCATTATCAAAGCTACAAAGAAGAACTAGAATTAAGCGTAGAATTAGAAAGATCATTTCTGGAACTACTACAAAACCAAGATTATCGGTTTATAGAAGTAATAAAGAAATATACGCTCAATTAGTAGATGATGTAAACGGAGTAACATTAGCTTCAGTTTCATCTAGAGATAAAGAAATAAAAGCAAGTACAAAAGCAGAGGCAGCAGCAGCAGTTGGGAAATCAATCGCTGAGAAAGCTACTAAAGCAGGAATTGAAACTATTGCTTTTGATAGAAATGGATATTTATATCACGGTAGAGTCAAAGTATTAGCTGAAGCTGCAAGGGAATCTGGTTTAAAATTTTAAGAAATTATGCAAGGTTATAAAAACGTAGAAAGAGTAAAACCAAGTGGACTAGAACTTGTAGATAGATTAGTAGGTGTGCAACGTGTTACGAAAGTAACTAAAGGTGGTAGAGCATTTGGATTTTCAGCAATAGTTGTTGTTGGAGATGGTAATGGTGTTGTTGGTCATGGTTTAGGGAAATCTAAAGATGTTGCATCGGCAATTGCGAAAGCAATTGAAGATGCTAAAAAGAATTTAGTTAGAATTCCGATTTTAGAGGCAACTTTACCTCATGAGCAAAAAGGTAAATTTGGTGGAGCAAAAGTATTTCTGAAACCTGCATCTCACGGTACAGGAGTTATTGCAGGTGGTGCGGTAAGACATGTGTTAGAATCAGTAGGTATTCATGATGTGTTATCAAAATCTCAAGGATCATCAAATCCTCATAATGTTGTTAAAGCGACTTTTGATGCTTTATTACAATTACGTAGTGCAGGATCAATAGCGAAACAAAGAGGTATTTCTTTAGAAAAAGTATTTAACGGATAAATCTAAGAACGATGGCAAGAATTAAAGTTACACAGGTAAAAAGTCAAATCGGGCGTCTTCAGAGTCAAAAGAGAACTTTAGAAGCTTTAGGTTTACGTAAAATGAATCAAACTGTAGAGCATGAGGCAACTCCTTCTATAGTTGGTATGGTAAATACAGTTAAACACTTAGTTTCTTTTCAAGAAATTAAATAAGATATTTATAAAAAATGAGTTTACATAATTTAACACCAGCAGTAGGTTCCATTAAGAAGGGAAAAAGAATTGCTAGGGGTGAAGGATCTGGAAAAGGTGGTACCGCTACAAGAGGTCACAACGGTCAGAAATCTCGTTCAGGTTATTCTAAAAAAATCGGTTTTGAAGGAGGGCAAATGCCACTTCAAAGACGTGTACCAAAATTTGGTTTCACAAACATAAACCGTATCGAACATCAAGGTATCAATTTAGATAAATTACAGGCACTAGTTGATAGTGGTAAAATAACTGATACAGTTAATTTAGATATTTTAATTGCTAATAGATTGGCAGGTAAAAACGACTTAGTAAAAATATTAGGTGGTGGAGAATTAAAAGCTAAATTAAATATAAACGTACATAAATTTACAGCAACAGCAAAGGCGGCTATCGAAGCGGCTGGAGGAGAGGCTGTTACTTTATAACATTCCGTAAATGATGAATTTTATTAATAGATTAAAAGACATTTTTAGTATTGAAGAGCTGAAGAATAAAATTCTTCTTACGATCGGTTTAATTGCTGTTTATCGTTTTATGGCTGCTGTTCCTTTACCGGGTATAGATCCATTACAATTATCGGCATTAAAGGAAAGTACTTCTGGAGGTCTTTTAGGTTTATTGAATGCATTTACAGGAGGAGCATTTGCTAGAGCGTCAGTAATGGCACTTGGTATTATGCCTTATATTTCTGCGTCTATTGTAGTTCAGTTAATGGGAATTGCGGTTCCATATTTACAGAAATTACAAAAAGATGGGGAAAGTGGACGAAAAAAAATTACTCAAATAACAAGATGGTTAACAATAGGTATTACTTTGGTCCAGGCACCAACGTATATTACTGCCATAAAGACTCAGTTTGGTTTAGGACCAGAGGCTTTTTTGGTAAGTGGACCTACTTTTTGGATATCGTCTATCATTATTTTAACTGCAGGAACAATTTTTGCAATGTGGTTAGGGGAGCGTATTACAGACAAAGGAGTTGGTAATGGTATTTCATTATTAATTACTGTAGGTATTATCGCTAATTTTCCGGCGGCTTTTTTACAAGAATTTGTTTCGAAAACGACAAACGCTGGAGCTGGTGGAGTTATGATGATTTTAATTGAAATCATTGTTTGGTTTGTAGTAATTTTATTAACTGTGCTATTAGTTACTGCTGTAAGAAAAATAGCAGTACAATATGCCAGAAGAACAGTTGCAGGAAACATACAAAATGTTGCAGGTTCAAGAGATTATATTCCCTTGAAGTTAAATGCAGCAGGTGTTATGCCAATTATCTTTGCACAAGCAATTATGTTTTTACCTGTTGCTTTAGCTCAAAAATTTCCATTCATGGCAAGTTTGCAGGATATGAATGGCTTTGGTTATAATGCTATTTTCGCATTTTTAATTATCATTTTTAGTTATTTTTATACAGCTATTACAATTCCTACGAATAAAATGGCAGAAGATTTAAAAAGAAGTGGTGGTTTTATACCAGGAATTAGGCCCGGAAAAGATACAGCAGACAGATTAGACTCTGTGTTGTCTAGAATTACTTTCCCAGGTTCTTTGTTCCTAGCAGCGTTGTCAATCCTACCAGCAATTGTAGTCCAGTTTGGAGTACAACAAAGTTGGTCTATGTTTTATGGAGGAACATCATTAATTATTATGGTTGGTGTTGCCATAGATACAATGCAACAGATTAATTCGTATTTATTAAATCGTCATTATGATGGTCTAATGAAAGCGGGAAACAGCAATAGAAAATCGAATAAATAATATGGCTAAACAATCAGCAATCCAACAAGACGGAACTATTACAGAAGCATTATCAAATGCAATGTTTCGTGTGGAATTAGAAAACGGACATATTGTTACAGCTCATATTTCTGGTAAAATGCGTATGCATTATATTAAGTTATTACCTGGAGATAAGGTGAAATTAGAAATGAGTCCATACGATTTATCAAAAGCAAGAATTACTTACAGATACTAAAAACAAAACAAAACAGATGAAAGTTAGAGCATCAGTTAAAAAGAGAAGTGCCGACTGCAAGATAGTGCGCAGGAAAGGTAGATTATACGTAATTAATAAACAAAATCCTAGATTTAAACAAAGACAAGGGTAATGGCAAGAATAGCAGGTATTGATATTCCAAAAAACAAAAGAGGGGTTATTGCTTTAACTTACATCTTTGGTATAGGAAGCAGCAGAGCTGAAAAAGTTTTAGCAGAAGCAAAAGTAGATGAGAGCGTTAAAGTTCAAGATTGGACTGATGATCAAATCGCAGCAATTAGAGAACAAGTAGGATCTTTCACTATTGAAGGAGAATTACGTTCGGAGGTACAGTTAAACATCAAACGATTGATGGATATCGGTTGTCAAAGAGGAATTCGTCATAGACTTGGTCTTCCATTAAGAGGACAAAGAACGAAGAATAACTCACGTACAAGAAAAGGTAAGAGAAAAACTGTAGCTAACAAGAAAAAATAAGTTAGATAAAGTAATCAAGATCTAGGTATAGTGTAAACTATCAAATTAGAAAACTAAGTTACTAAAACTGAAAAATTATGGCAAAAGCAAGTTCAAAAAAGCGTAAAGTGATTATTGATGCTATTGGAGAGGCACACGTAACGGCGTCCTTTAATAATATCATTATTTCTTTAACAAACAAAAAAGGTGACGTTATTTCTTGGTCGTCTGCAGGAAAAATGGGTTTTAGAGGTTCTAAGAAGAATACTCCATATGCAGCTCAATTAGCAGCAGAAGATTGTGCAAATGTTGCAAAAGAAGCAGGATTACGTAAAGTAAAAGTTTATGTAAAAGGACCTGGTAACGGTAGAGAATCTGCAATCAGATCTATTCATAATACGGGTATTGAAGTAACAGAGATTATCGATGTTACACCTATGCCGCACAATGGATGTCGTCCACCGAAGAGAAGAAGAGTATAATTAAATATTTTAACTTGATAGGAATTAGATTATCGAAGGATTAGCCTTAATTCATAATCCCTATCTATAACAAAAAAGAAATGGCAAGATATACAGGACCAAAAACTAAAATTGCTCGTAAATTTGGCGAGGCAATCTTTGGAGAAGATAAGAACTTCGAAAAAAGAAATTTTCCTCCAGGACAGCATGGGAATGCAAGAAGGAGAGGAAAGAAATCTGAATATGCAACTCAATTAATGGAGAAGCAGAAAGCTAAATACACGTATGGTATATTAGAGCGTCAATTCAGTAACTTGTTTAAGAAAGCACAATCTGCTTCAGGAATTACAGGTGAAATCTTACTTCAATTGTGTGAATCTCGTTTGGATAACGTTGTTTACCGAATGGGCGTATCCAATTCAAGAAGTGGAGCACGTCAATTAGTATCTCACAGACATATTACTGTTAATGGTGAAATAGTTAACATTCCTTCTTATAGTTTAAATGAAGGTGATATTGTTGCGGTAAGAGAGAAATCTAAATCTTTAGTAGCTATTGAAAACGCATTAGCATCTAACAGCAATGTATTTGAATGGTTAACTTGGAACACAGACACTAAAACTGGAACTTTTGTTAAGGTACCGGAAAGATTACAGATTCCAGAAAATATCAAAGAACAATTAATCGTAGAATTATATTCTAAGTAATAATTTAATCACATTGCAATTTAGCCAAAGGGTTTGTACGTGCTTCTTCAGACTTATATACCGCGCAACTAGATAGCAATTAAAACGAAGAAAAATGGCAATTTTAAATTTTCAAAAGCCCGATAAGGTAATAATGATTGAGTCTACTGATTTTACTGGTAGATTTGAGTTCAGACCCTTAGAACCAGGTTTTGGTTTAACAGTGGGAAATGCTTTAAGAAGAGTACTTTTATCTTCTTTAGAAGGTTTTGCAATTACATCATTAAGATTTGATGGTGTTGAACACGAGTTTTCTACTGTTCCTGGAATTGTAGAAGATGTTACAGAAATTATTTTAAATTTAAAACAAGTTCGTTTTAAGAAACAAATAGAAGAAACTGATAGAGAAACTGTTTCTATTTCAGTATCGGATCAAGAGCAATTTACTGCAGGAGACTTACAGAAATTTATTTCTGGTTTTCAAATACTAAATCCTGATTTAGTTATTTGTAACATGAATAAATCTGTGAAATTCAATGCAGAAATAACTATTGAAAAAGGTAGAGGATTTGTTCCTGCAGAAGAAAATAAAAAGGTATCTGCACCAATAGGAACAATTTTTACAGATTCTATTTATACTCCAATCAAGAATGTTAAATACGCAATCGAAAATTTTCGTGTTGAACAAAAAACTGATTATGAGAAGTTAGTTTTCGATATTGATACTGATGGATCAATAAATCCAAAGGAGGCGTTAACTGAGGCGGCAAAAATATTAATCCACCACTTTATGTTATTCTCTGATGAGCGTATCACTCTAGAGGCAGATGAAATTGCACAAACGGAAACGTATGATGAGGAATCATTGCATATGCGTCAATTGTTGAAAACTAGATTAATCGATATGGATCTTTCAGTTAGAGCTTTAAATTGTTTAAAGGCTGCAGAAGTAGATACATTGGGAGATTTAGTTTCTTTTAATAAAAGCGATTTAATGAAATTCCGTAATTTTGGTAAAAAATCATTAACAGAACTAGAAGAATTGGTTATTGTTAAAGGTTTAAACTTCGGAATGGATTTAACAAAATACAAATTAGATAGAGATTAACCTTTCATATTTTGCTCCTCATAATGAGTAGATGCAAGATGAAAGTAAAAAACAAACGTCATGAGACACGGAAAAAAATTCAATCATTTAGGTAGAAAAACAGCGCACAGAAAAGCGATGTTAGCAAATATGACTTGTTCTTTAATAGAACACAAACGTATTAATACTACTGTGGCGAAGGCTAAAGCCCTAAGAGTTTTTGCAGAACCATTAATTACCAAATCTAAATCAGATACAACACACAATAGACGTATTGTATTTTCTTACTTACGTGATAAGTTTGCTGTGACAGAGTTATTTAAAGAAATTTCTGTAAAGGTTGCAGATAGACCAGGAGGTTATGTTCGTATCATTAAATTAGGAAACCGTCAAGGAGATAATGCTCCTATGGCAATGGTAGAATTAGTTGATTATAACGAGATTTATAATCCTAAAGGTGCAAAATCTAAAAAAACTACACGTAGAGGAAGAAGCAAAAAGGCTGATAACGCTCAAGTAGAAGAAACTGTAACAGAAGGAAAATCTGAGGAATAAAAAATGAAAATTTTTTAAATATATCAAAGGGATAAGCGTTTACGTTTATCCCTTTTTTTATATTTTTACATCATCAAACAACAAGAATAAATGAAATATCAAACACGTAAAAAGGCTTTAGTTTTATTAGCAGACGGAACAATTTTTTATGGAAAATCTGTTGGAATTGAAGGAACATCAACTGGTGAAATTTGTTTTAATACAGGTATGACTGGTTATCAAGAAATATTTACAGATCCTTCTTATTTTGGTCAATTAATGGTTGCAACCAATGCTCATATCGGTAATTATGGAGTGAATAATGAAGAAGTTGAATCTGATGGAATTAAAATTTCTGGTCTTATTTGTAGAAATTTTAGTTTTACTCATTCAAGAGTTGATTCTGACGGAAATCTAAAAGATTGGTTTATTGAACATAATTTGGTCGCAATATCAGACGTTGACACAAGAGCACTTGTTGCATATATTAGAGATAATGGGGCTATGAATGCGATTATTTCTACAGATATCGATAACATTGATGTATTAAAGAATCGGTTAGCTAAGGTTCCAAGTATGGAAGGTTTGGAATTAGCATCTAAAGTATCTACAAAAGAGCCTTATTTTCTGGGTGATGTAAATTCGCTTATTAAAATTTCGGCGTTAGATATTGGTATAAAAAAGAATATTTTAAGACATTTAGTGAAAAGAGGTGCTTATATAAAGGTTTTTCCTTTTAATTCTTCTTTTGATGAATTAGCGGCTTTTAATCCTGATGGATATTTTATTTCAAATGGTCCTGGAGATCCAGAGCCTTTGGTTGAAGCTCAGGCTGTTGCTAAGGAAATTATTCAAAGAAACTTACCATTATTTGGAATTTGTTTAGGTCATCAAGTAATAGCTTTAGCAATAGGAATTTCTACTTATAAAATGTACAATGGTCATCGAGGAATTAATCACCCGGTTAAAAATCTGTTAACTGGAAAGGGAGAAATAACTTCTCAAAATCATGGTTTTGCTATTGACAGAGAAGGAGCTGAGTCAAATGAAAATGTTGAGATCACACACGTACATTTAAATGATAATACTGTTGCAGGTATTCGTTTAAGAGATAAGAATGTTTTTTCTGTTCAATATCACCCAGAAGCCAGTCCGGGTCCGCATGATTCTGAATATTTATTCGATGAATTTATTTCAAATATAAAGCGAGTAAAAAGAAGTTAGTCGTTACTTATTGGTTTTTCGTCTATACTTTAGCGTTATTCATGGGCTTTATTGAAAATTAGCAGTATAAAGTTTTATTTTTGAAGAGTGATGTAATAATCACATTCTTTTTCATAGCAATTTTCCCACTCAGTTTACTGAGTGGGTTTTTTATTTTAATGTTTTTTTTGCAATCGTTTTCGTAATTAAACAATTACAAGTTATCCAGTCCTTCGAAGATTTTGTAATTTAGCCACAGAATTTAGGACATTAAAATTAATTTTTAAATAACAATATAATGAGTATAATTATTAACGTTCATGCGCGTCAAATTTTTGATTCAAGAGGGAATCCTACAGTAGAAGTTGATGTAACTACGGAAAATGGTATTTTAGGTAGAGCAGCGGTTCCTTCAGGAGCATCTACAGGAGAGCATGAAGCAGTAGAATTGCGCGATGGTGGCAAGGATTACATGGGTAAAGGAGTTTTAAATGCCGTAGCAAACGTAAATACTATTATTGCTCAAGAGCTTTTAGGAGTATCTGTTTTCGAACAAAATTCAATTGATCAATTAATGATAGATTTAGATGGTACTCCAAATAAATCTAGGTTAGGAGCCAATGCAATTTTAGGGGTTTCTTTGGCGGTTGCTAAAGCTGCAGCTAATGAGCTTGGAATGCCATTATATAGATATGTAGGAGGTGTTTCGGCAAATACATTACCACTTCCAATGATGAACATCATTAATGGAGGTTCTCACTCAGATGCACCTATTGCATTTCAAGAATTTATGGTGATGCCTGTAAAGGCGGAGACTTTTTCTGAAGCAATGAAAATGGGATCAGAAATTTTTCATAACCTAAAGAAAGTATTACACGATAGAAATTTATCAACAGCTGTTGGTGATGAAGGAGGTTTTGCGCCAAATTTAGCGGGCGGTACTGAAGATGCTTTAGAAACGATAGCGTTAGCAGTTAAAAACGCGGGTTATGTTTTTGGTGAGGAAATCAAGATTGCTTTAGATTGTGCCGCAGCAGAATTTTTTGTTGACGGAAAATACGACTATTCAAAATTTGAAGGAGAAACAGGTAAAATTAGATCAAGTAAAGAACAGGCTGATTATTTAGCGGAATTAGCATCTAAATACCCTATCATTTCTATCGAAGATGGAATGGATGAAAATGATTGGGAAGGTTGGAAGTATTTAACTGAAAAGATTGGACATAAAGTTCAATTAGTAGGTGATGATTTATTTGTTACGAATGTAGAGCGTTTATCAAGAGGTATCGATAACGGAATCGCAAATTCAATTTTAATTAAAGTAAACCAAATAGGAACTTTAACCGAAACAATTGCAGCTGTCAATATGGCGAAGAACGCTGGTTACACATCTGTAATGTCTCATAGATCTGGTGAAACAGAAGACAATACTATTGCAGATTTAGCTGTAGCTTTAAACTGTGGACAAATAAAAACAGGTTCAGCTTCTCGTTCTGATAGAATGGCAAAATACAATCAATTATTGCGTATTGAGGAAGAATTAGCAGAAACGGCTTATTTTCCAAAAGAGAAAGCGTTTAAAATATAGATAACACAAGTTGTGTAAATTAAAGCTTCATAAATTTATGAGGCTTTTTTTTGTGCTATAAATATATAAATGAAGGTTATTTTAGGATATTAAAATTCTATTGGTATTCTGCTTTAAAATTATTCAGATTATGGTATCTTGTGCCAACAAATAATATCCAAAAAATCATCAATATAATGTCAGATACCGCTAAATTACAAATAGGAGATAATTCTTACGAATTCCCACTTGTAAAAGGAACAGAGAATGAAGTTGCGATTAATATTAAAACGTTAAGAAGCGCAACAAATGGAGTGATAACTATTGATCCTGGTTATAAAAATACAGGTTCTTGTGAAAGTGCTATTACTTTTTTAGATGGTGAAAAAGGTGTTCTAAGGTATAGAGGTTATGCTATTGAAGAGCTAGCAGAAAAAGCAGATTTTTTGGAAGTATCTTATGCTTTAATATTTGGAGATTTACCGAATAAAGAACAATTGGATAAGTTTCATGCGGATATAAAGTCACATTCATTAGTGGATGATGATGTTAGAAAAATCTTGGAAGCATTTCCAAAGACAGCCCATCCAATGGGAGTTCTATCTTCATTAACAAGTGCTTTAACCGCTTTTAATCCTGCCTCAGTGAATATTGAATCAACGGAGGATATGTATAATGCTATTGTTAGAATTTTGGCTAAGTTTCCTGTGTTGGTTGGGTGGACTATGCGTAAGAAAAAAGGATTGCATTTAAACTATGGAAAAAAATCTCTAGGCTATGTAGAGAACATTATGTATCTAATGTTTAAGCAGCCTAATGAAGATTTTGAAATAAATCCAATAATAAAGAATGCATTAGATAAGTTACTTATTTTACATGCAGATCATGAACAAAACTGTTCTACATCTACAGTTAGAATTGTAGGTTCTTCTCATGCAGGTTTATTTGCCTCACTTTCTGCAGGAATATCAGCACTTTGGGGACCGTTACATGGTGGTGCTAATCAGGCAGTCTTAGAAATGCTAGAAGCTATTAAGGCTGATGGTGGGGACACGAAAAAATACATGGCAAAAGCAAAAGATAAAGATGATCCTTTTAGATTGATGGGCTTTGGACATAGAGTTTATAAAAACTTTGATCCAAGAGCTAAAATTATTAAGGAAGCTGCAGACGAAGTTTTAAATAGTTTAGGCGTAGAGGATCCAATTTTAGAAATTGCAAGAGGGTTAGAGCAAGAAGCGCTAAATGACCCTTATTTTGTCGAAAGAAAATTATACCCGAATGTAGATTTCTATTCAGGAATTATATATAGAGCTATGGGTATTCCTGTAGAAATGTTTACTGTAATGTTTGCTTTAGGACGTTTACCTGGTTGGATTGCACAATGGAAAGAAATGCGTCTTAAAAAAGAACCAATAGGCCGTCCTCGTCAAATCTACATAGGTGAAAATGAAAGACCTTTTGCGAAATTAGAGGAAAGATAAAAAATAGTACTATTTTTACCAAAAAATTAAAAGCTTCATAATTTATGAGGCTTTTTTTATAGATTTCAAATACATATGTTACAGCTTAATATTAATAATGAAACTTCAAGATTAAGAGCCGTTATTTTAGGAATTGCAAAAAGTAATGGTCCAGTTCCAGAATTAGAGGATTGTTATGATCCAAAAAGTGCACAACACGTTTTAGCAGGAACTTATCCAAAAGAAGAAGATATGATTTTAGAAATGGAAGCTGTTGCTGAAATTTTTAAAAAATATAATATTCAAGTTTTTAGACCAATTGTGATTGAAGATTATAATCAAATTTTCTCAAGAGATATTGCCTTTGTAATTGAAGATAAACTTATTAAAGCGAATATTCTTCCGGATAGAGAAGGAGAGTACAAAGCAATAAATAATGTTATTTCTCAAATAAAACCTGAAAATGTTATTGTCTTACCTGAAGAATGCCATGTAGAGGGAGGTGATGTTATGCCTTGGAATGAATATGTTTTTGTGGGTACTTATTCAAGAGTAGATTATCCTAATTTTATTACAGCGCGTACAAATATGCATGCTGTGGATGCGTTACAAGATTTGTTTCCTGATAAAATTGTAAAGTCTTTTGATTTAAGAAAATCAAATACAAATCCTAAAGAAAATGCATTACATTTAGATTGCTGTTTTCAACCTATAGGAAAAGATAAAGCCATTTTGCATAAAAATGGATTTTTAATTGAAAGAGAGTATGAATGGTTGTTGAATTATTTTGGAGAAGAAAATGTATTTGAAGTTACAAAAGAAGAAATGTATAACATGAATAGTAATGTGTTTTCAATTTCTGAAGAAGTAATTATTTCTGAACAAAACTTCACACGATTAAATTCTTGGTTAAGAAAAAAAGGTTTTACTGTTGAAGAAGTTCCTTATGCAGAAATTGCAAAACAAGAAGGCCTATTAAGATGTTCTACATTGCCTCTGATAAGGGATTAAAGTTATAAATTAGGATGATTTATTTATTGCATAAATGATCTTAACAACCACATAAAAAACTAATTTTGAAAATTAGAAATACATAAATTAGATGCAACAAACTACAAATACAATCTTGATGGTTCGTCCTGTAAATTTTAGGATGAATGAACAAACTGCTGTAAACAATTATTATCAAAAAACATTAAAAGATTTATTGCCAGCAACTATAAACGCTAAAGCTCAGAAGGAGTTTGATGACTATGTTGATAAATTAAGAAATTTTGGTATTGAAGTGGTTGTGATATCAGATACAAAAGAGTTTGATACACCAGATTCTATTTTTCCGAACAATTGGGTTTCCTTTCATGCAGACGGAACTGTCGCAATATATCCGATGTTTGCAGAAAACAGGCGTTTAGAGTGCAGGGAAGATGTTTTAGAAACATTAGAAAAGCAAGGTTATTTAATAGAGAATATTGTTGATTATACTTCTGCAGAAGAGGAACAAATATTTTTAGAAGGAACGGGAAGTATGATCTTAGACAGAGAAAATAAAAAAGCATACTGTGCAATTTCTCCAAGAGCAGAAGAAGAATTGTTTATAGAGTTCTGTGAAGATTTTGAATATACCCCAGTTGTTTTTACTGCAAATCAAACTGTAAATAATAAAAGAGAAGCAATCTATCATACAAACGTAATGATGTGTGTGGCAGAAACATTTGCAATAGTCTGCTTGTCTTCGATAGATGACAAAAAAGAACGTAAGAACCTATTAAAACATTTAAAGGAAGACAAGAAGCAAGTAATAGATATTACTGAAGAGCAAGTAAATAACTTTGCAGGGAATATGTTACAAGTTCATGGCAAAAAGAATGAACGTTTTTTAGTCATGAGTCAAGCTGCTTTTGATTGTTTAACACCAGTTCAGAAATCTCAAATAAATCATCATTGTAAAATAATTTCTAGCTCTTTAGAAACTATTGAAACTTGCGGTGGTGGTAGTGCACGTTGCATGATGGCTGAAGTTTTTTTACCTAAATTGTAGATTTTATTCATGAATAATTAAGCTTATAGCTCGTATTTTTAGAAAATGGACTTACTTTTATTAGCAATCGCACCAGCCATGATCTTTATCATTTTCATTTATCTTAAAGATAAAATTGAAAAAGAACCGGTTCCATTTTTAATCAAAAATTTCCTTTTAGGGGCATTTGGGAGTATCTTAATTACGTTTATTTTAGGGGTTTTAGCCAATTTAATTTACCCTTTAACCGACGATAAAACTGTTTTTCAGCATTTTATAAAAGCATTTGTAGTGGTCGCTTTAGTTGAAGAGTTTTCTAAATACGTTATTGTAAAATATTACGCTCAAAAGAATAAGGAGTTTAATGAACCTTATGACGGTATTGTTTATGCTATAGTGGTTTCTATGGGGTTCGCTGTTTTAGAAAACGTTTTGTATATTTTTCAATATGGAGTGACCACGGGAATTATAAGAGCGTTCACTGCTGTTCCTGCCCATGCCACTTTTGCGATTTTAATGGGTTATTTTATGGGAAAAGCTAAATTTTCTAAAAATAAAATACAATTAAATTTATTAGGTTTATTAGTGGCAACAATTTTTCATGGATTTTATAATTTCTTTTTGTTTATTAATTATATACCAGGAACATTAATAGGCGCAATACTTTCTTTAATTATAGGAATCGTCTTGTCTAAAAAAGTGATTAAAAAACATCAAGAAAATTCTAATTTTAAAATTTTATAGATTTTAAGGACGGTTCTTGTGCCGCTATTGTTGTCAAAATCTCCAATATAAATAGGAGTTTTATCCTGAGTAAGATCTTGCCAATCAACATTAGTAGGGTTAATTATTCGATATTTTTCCTAATGTATTTATTCTACGCTAAACACATACAGAATAACTGCAGTCTTATTCTACGTCATTAGGCAGAAAGAAACCCTCACATTGTTGAAAGGGTTTTATCAAATTGTTTTAAGTATATTTTAGTTCTTTACAAACTTTCTATTGGTTTGAAGCACGCCCTCTGAAATACGAATGGTATACACAACGCTTGGGAATGCTGCTATATTAAAGTTGTTTGTGTTTTTTATAGAAAGTACTTCTTTACCCAATATATTGTATATGGAGATAGCTATTGGACTTTCATTCCCCGACATAAACAAATGTATTGTTTGTTGAATTTGGATAGCTAGAGATAGCTAATGGGTTTTCATCTTCTAAACCTGCGGTAACACAATATAAACCACCGTCTGTAATTGTCCATCCATAAGTGTCTATTATATTTTGTCTAGCATTTTCTCCATTACAATAATTAATATTTTTTGCTACAAATACCACATTTGATTGGAGTGCTTGTTGAGACCATCCAATTAGGATATTATCTTAATTATTAGTTGATATTCCCGAATCTTTAAACATAGTATTCATATTAGTCACACTACTCGCATCCCAATTCGAAATATCATCAATGAAAGTATTTTTACCTCGAAATAATTCTGACATATCAGTTACCTGACTTACACCCCAAGTAGAAATATCTCCATAGTTAGTTGCTCCTGAAGATGGGGCTAAAACCCAAAGGTCTAATGTTGTTTGAATATTAGCATCTGTAAGTTGTGTTTGAGAATATCCAAATGTTGAAATGAATACGAGTAAAAAAGTAATTTTCTTCATAGTATCTTTATATATATCAAAAGCACGCTTCGTGGAGTGTTGATCTTTTAGGTCTATTTTTTTAAAAATCGGTTTTACTCCAGTAATTTTTTCAATTCGCTCAAGGGTCTTTTCTGATGAATTAGACAAATCATCAAAAATAACAACCTCGAAATCATTCTCTATCAATTCTATGGATGTGTGTGGGCCAAAATATCCTCAGCCGCCTGTGACTATTATTTTTTTCATTGTTTTTTATTTTGATAATTGTTTTCAAAAATAAATAAAAAATCACATATAACCATACTGGATCATACTAGTTAGTTTAATTAGTTTTTTATTCTATATTTGTACTATGAAAATCGTAACGGTAAAAGATAAATCTGGTATACCTAAGTACAAGCAAATTGTGGCATCTATTGAAGAAGCTATAATTAAAGGTGCGCTAAAAAAAGGCGACAAATTGCCCTCTTTAAATAGCATAAAAAACCAACACTCCCTTTCTAGAGATACTGTAGTTGCAGCATTTAATGAATTAAAGACTCGCGGCATTTTGCAGTCTATCGTCGGTAAAGGTTATTATGTTTCAAGCGAAGATGTTAAGGTTAATCAGAAAATATTTTTACTGTTTGATGAGTTAAATTCTTTTAAGGAAGATCTTTACAATTCCTTTTTAACTGGTATGGGAGAGAATGTGCAGGTAGATATATTTTTCCATCATTTTAATACTGACGTTTTTAGTAAATTAATAAATAACAATGCGGGCGATTATAGTTATTATATCATTATGCCTGCCAATCTTAAAGGAACGGAAAAGGTGATTAATAGACTACCAAATGATAAAGTTTATATTTTAGATCAAATGCATTTAGAGCTAATGAACTACCCTTCTATTCATCAAAACTTTAAGAAAGATATCTACCAAGGTTTACAAGCCGGACTAAAGCAAGTAAAAAACTATCAAAAAGCAATTTTACTTTATAGTGAAGAGCGCCAACCAAAAGGGCTTTTAGACGGTTTTAACTTGTTTTGCAAACACCATAATATTCAAAATGAAGTTATTGATACTTTAACAGATAGGGCATTATCCAAAGGAGAGTTATACATCTTATTAGATGATAAGAATTTAATTCGAGTCATAAAACGAATAAAAGAAGAGCGGTTAACACTTGTTCAGGATATCGGAATCATTTCTTATAATGATACACTTTTAAAGGAAATAGTTGAAGGAGGAATTACAACTATATCTACAAATTTTAACCTTATGGGGCAACGATTAGCAGAAATG
>Ga0209712_10001747_pt1 | contig 18288 bp, 22 predicted proteins | sample ArcOceMetagenome_FD_187443 | JGI IMG/M metagenome (GOLD analysis project Ga0209712, IMG submission 187443) | Marine eukaryotic phytoplankton communities from Arctic Ocean - Arctic Ocean - Greenland ARC118M Metagenome (SPAdes) (version 2) | ecosystem: Environmental > Aquatic > Marine > Oceanic...
TTCTTGCTTGACGGTGGTGGGTGCCGGGTGCCTCCCGTGCCTCATGTCAGTGTCAGTGTCAGTTTTAGAAAAAAGAAAAAAGTGATCAAGTTTTCGTGCGTGCGGGAGATGGGGGTACTGTAATACATAACCCCCTTTTTAAGGAATAGTCGGCCAACAAAAACTCTCCTTCTCCTCTTCTTTTCTTCTGATTCCCAACCGGGGGTGGTTCCTAAACAAAGCTACAGAATTGCCCTTCGGACAAAATCGAAAAAAGCAATGTCAATTTATCGCTGATGCAACACTTTAATAAATGTCGGGTTAACTGACAAAAAAGTGTAAACAAGATTGAGCCATGCGTTGGATTGTGAAAAACTAAATGTCAAATTTTTTCTTCGCGTTGGACATATTTGATTCTTTTCATCACCATACACTGTACCATCGCCCAGCCAACAGCTAAGTACAGCAGCTTACAGCCACCAACCAACTCTAAACATCCCCCGCAGTGCACCTCAAACGCGAAATCTACGTACTGTAAACATGGATGATGCATACTATAACAACGCTAACAATGGTGACGATGGAGGAGTTTACTACAACAATGCAGATGATGGAAACGATGATGGCAACATGGATGGGGGTGTTTATTACAACAACGTGAATGGAGCCTACTACGACGTTGCTGATGTCAATGGAACGACGGATATCTCGTTCGATTCATATGTAGTGACAACTGTGAACCCGGGAATCTACCTTCTTGCGTTTACTCTCGGTGTATGCTTCATCTGCTTCGTTATCGGGTACTTCTCTTTCCCTGGCAAATGTCTGAATCGTCTTCTTTTCCAAAGATTCAAACGAAAAAAAGATAAGTCAGAAGAAGATGGCGATGGTAGCGTCGAGTTGAAGCCGCTTGGAGAAGACGATGCAAGTCAGAAGGATGATTCTTCATGTCATTATAAAGACATGGGTGTTGACGAATACATCATAGATCTTGCAGTGAATAATGTGGATAGAATTCCATCACGAACAGAGAATACGTCAGGTAGCGCCTGGAAAGAAACAATCGATAAAGATACTGGAAAGACATTCTACTATGATACAAATACGTTGGAATCTGCATGGATAAGACCTGAAGCTTTGGGCAAAGAAAAGAGGAGAGTATCTCGATTGAATTTTATAAAACAAAAAAAATCGCAAGAAGATCAGAAAAATCTCGCCTCCAAAGAAAGAGTCTATTTGCAGACTTTGGGGAGGCAGAGATCAATGGCACGTAAGAAGGTCAGCATGCGTGCCAATGAAGAGGACAATCTTCTGCGTTGGGCTGATTTCTTTAGGGTATTTGAATTTCAGGATCAGGACGAGGCTCGTCCCCAATCGGCTCCTGCAAAGATCAATCATGATGCATATGCATCATTTGATGATATTAATGACAATTTCGAAGATAATCCTAACTTGACTAGAGAGGAAAATGATATGAATAAGCGTGTTTGGAAGGAAACGAGGAAAATAATTGGACTTGGAGCACCGTGAGTTGAGGAAATTATCTGATTTTTCACAATCTTCTTGTATTATTACCATGTATTAAAGCTAACGCTTATATTCATACTATAACAGATGGATGCTACAGTCAATCATTGGAGATGGTTCAAGTATCGTCACAGTCATGATCATTTCCCACTACATGGGACTTAGAGAAATGATTTGCTACAGTAACGTTTGGTTTGTCATCTATACTGCATATCTTATCAATGATGCATGGTATGATACTGTGTACAAGCACGTGAACGTATCAGCTGCAGCAGGTACAGAGGAAGGCTACCGTTCCGGGGGGGTATATTTAAAGATTGGAGTAATTGGGAACTTCTTGGTGGCCCTTCCATTGAGTATTGTGGCGGTCGTTTATATGCCGGACATTTTCAGGTGGATTGGATACGACGAGTCTATAGTTGAAATATCACTAGCTTATGGTGCGGTTGCAGCTGTGAACAATATTTTCGATTCAACAACGGGAGTCATTGACATGGTACTGGATATTGAAGGTCATGCGAAATTCACTGCAGTGTTCGAGTTCTGGGACAGTCTTTTTTCTACATTATTATCGCTTGTTTTCGTGCGTGAATATCAGCCAACTCTTTGGGAGTTTGGTTTATTCCATTTGGCGGCTGATGTGGTATCTACTGCCGTTTACTTCATCATTACCGGTTATTACAAGAGGTGGTTCAATAATTACAATGAGGGATTCAGAGCCCCACTGACTGCGGTGAGTTTAAAGGTCTGAAATGTAATCCCAAATGTTGCATCTCTCTCTAATCTTTTCTATTTGTTTTATGGACCGACAGAACTCAGCACCAATTAAAAAATTAGTGAAGATGACCGCACCATTGACCATTGAATCTCTCATGGGAAATGTTGAGGTAAGGACTACCTTCTTCGCTTTTCCATGTATATGATGCATTGCATTGCATATGATTTCACTAACCATGTGTATTTATAGTACACTGTGTTAACAGTATTTGCAGCGTATCAAGGAACCGCCGAAGCTGCTTCATGGGTTCTTTTGAGTTATGTGTGGAGCGTTGTGGGGATTGCGCCCGATTCGTTCGGCGCTGCTTCATCTTGCCACGTCGCTCGCCTACTTGGACAAGAAGATGCAGAGCTAGCAAAGCGCGTATCTTGGCAATCGTTAAAAGTTGGAACGGCGGTTTCCTTCTTCTGTTCTGCTCTGTTATTCATCTTCCGAAAGCAGTTTGTTTGGTGCTTTTCTTTGGATGACACCATTGATCAAATGCTTTATGAACTGATTCCATACATTGCATTATGTCAACCTTTTTTCACTTTTGGCTGGACAGCCATGGAATTGAATGATGCTTTGCATTTATTCAAGAAGGCTATGATTAGCAATGGCATTGTGACATCCTTTATTACTATTCCATTAGGTTATTTTATGACCTACAATATGCACTATAATCTTGAGGGTATTGCTAGTGCGCAGTGCATTGGCTACACTGTTGGGGGGGTTATAAGTATTATTTTCTTTGCAGGTGCTGATTGGGATAAGGCTGTGAGAAAGGCGAAAGATATCGGCAACGTGGTGAAGAAGAATGTTGATTTAGTGACAGAACCTCTAGGTCACTATGATGATTATTATTGGGATGATATGCCAATAGAAGTACGAGCCGCAGCTACTGTCCTTGGGTACAACCCACACACTTGGGACAATGGCTTGACTTCAAACATCACAGATTATGACAGTCTCACGGTAGCCCAACTTGCCGCAGCAAAAATAATGGGGTACACCAGAGAAATGTACTAATAACTAACATCTTGATATTTGATATTTTAAATTATTTCAGAACGTATAAATACATACATATTCAATATATTCGGTTTCTGTTACACATTGAAGGGCTGCTTGCTTCACAAACAAATACTTGACTTTACAAAACAATTTTAAATGTTTGCTTCAGTCCCCAAAAATCCTTTGTAAATCAGACTTTCATTCTCCATCATTTCCATGGTGCGATCCTTTCTATCCGCATCTTCAGGAATGTCTAATTCAACCTTATTCGTCTGCTTTTCAGCACTCATGGATTCCGTTGGAGCCCAATCCTCCAGGTTGTCGTAGATATCATCATTCCGTTCAAAATCACCTGCCTTTCTGGGTAATATGTGCACGTGTACATGTGGAACAGATTGACCAGCAACTCGTCCATCTTGCACAGCAACATTAAAACCACCAGCATTATAGTGTTTTTCGAGGGCGTTTTGAATTTTCCTAACGGATCTCCATAGATCATCGTATTCCTCATCCGTTAGTTGGGACAGGGTACGAACGACACGAGTGGGAATCACGAGAACGTGGCCTGGGACTATAGGCCTCAAATTAACGATAGCAGCAGTGAGGCCACTAGGAGATTTGTAAAATATCTGAGATGGAGATATTCTGAATTTTCCGAAAAGAAGCTCAGCCATGCTAAAAGTTGATTCTTCAATATTGGTATCTGTGCTCATATTTCGTTGTAGTTGCTTGTGCGTTGTTGTGAAAAATCTGCTTGTTGTGAAATAAGTATCTTTTCTAGTAGTTGCGAACGATGTTTGATGTCTATGAACAAATGCAGACAACGAACCCCTTACAACGATTAGACCCTGAATGAAAAGTCTCAATTGCATCACAGTATGTAGGGAATATTATCACTTTATTACTGTGAATGGTGATAGCAGCAACCAATACAGTGAAGTAGTTACGCGTTGCTTTGTTCTTGTTAGTTACGCGTTCGCATTGGCATCAAATAATTGGAAGGGAAGAGGAATGAGGAAGGGGGGGGCGGGGATACCCACCGCACCGGAACCCTCACCCATTCACAAAATAATACTACACGGTACACTGTGTATGTACTTTTTTTAAATAAAAAACTTGGTTTGTTATGATATCTCGGCATACGTAGTGCTTTTGACACTATGATGCAATCATTCAGTTATTTATTTATCTCATACTTGATAACCTCGGCCAGGGGCATGAGATGAAACTTTACAGAACAAGTTCCAAAGTCAGACAATTCGATTTTTGTCGACACATCTGGATTCGTCTCTTTATCCTTTGCCTTTGTATTCCATTCAAAGCTTGGGAATCTCGCCATAAATTCATTCAATATTTTCTGGTGTGTATTGTCATTCTGAGGCGAAGACGGCTTGTTATTATCCCCACAAATCACATATTCAACATGTTCCAATCCAGTTTTGTAAGGACTTCCATCTTTAGGAGCAGGAATTTCAAAAATGTCCACCAGACGATCTCCAAAAGGAATGCCCTCTTTCCATTGGAAAGTGGCAATGGGCCTTCCTCCGATTTCAGATTCAATCAAAAGTGTCCAATCTTCAGAACTACGCAATGTAGAGACAAGTTCCGAGTACTCTTCAAAAGCTTCCGTCCTCCAACAAATGTGATCAGCATAATATTGACAAACATCCAAATGATTTTCAAAAAGTCTAGCTTGAACAGCTTCCAAGAATTTTGGTACTTGTTCCAACAGAGTCGTTGTAAATTTCTTGACAAGCTTTTTGCGCTTGTCCTTTTCACGCTTCTTTTTATTTCGGGCAGAATTCTTGCCAGCACTAGAGCTAGCACTTGATGTCGGAGGCTCCGGAGCTTCCTGGTCTTCTTCTTTTGCATTAGTACTCGGGGCATCTTGGGCTTTTCGTGCGCCCAACCTCGTTGTATTTCTTATTCTTCTCCTTCTCGCTGGGGTTTCATCAACCTTTGGCAGCTCTTTCTTTTCTGGCAATTTTCGTTTCGGAGGCCAAGCATTTCCAGTCCCCTCTCGCTCTTTTGCAATGATTTCCAATTCATCCTTGAATAGTTCAGAGGCTAATGCATCACGTTCCATGCAATACTTCAAACTTTCTTTCGCAATGTTTATTCGATGCGCTGGTGATGCCTTGAGCCCACCTGTGGTGAGATCGTCTGAATTCATAAACGATATGAGACCCGTAAGTATCGACCGTATGCTCCACATGGGATTCCACAGCTCAGGATGAAAATCAGACATGCTGAAACAAATCTTGTGGTCTGGCTGGAATCTGCCAGAGGGTGTCCTCATTATCACCGTTGGGGGTTTCAGGGGGTAATTGGATGGGAATTTCAATACGCCGTGGAAAACACCGCCTTCATATGGAGTATCATAAAATACCTCGCCTTGAAGTATAAAGTGCGCATGAAGAAAGTTGGTCTCGAGAGGCTGCACATCAGCCCCTGGAGTTGGATCATTTTGTAGGTTTGCGTACTCCTTTTTTAAGCGTCGGATTGCAGCTGATTGAGCCATTTGGGGTATCCTTTCTTTTATATTCTAAACTCGAATGAATCAAGCTCGAACAGCACTCAGTCTGTAATACGTATGTAGCTGTAAGCTGTAATGGATTGTGAATTGTGATGTTGTGATTTCATGGGTCCTCACTTTTTCATGGTTGTTGCGTCGCGTAAACATTTTATCCATGTCGTTGTCGGTACCGGTATTGAAATCAAACTTTCATTCTCACAACAACATTCAACAAAACAACTAGACCTAACAAAACCATAAAAACTAACAAGTATCAGAAAAAGTAAAAGTAAATGAAATGCTCATTAATACTGTTGAATAGCATGGCAAACTGGTCCAAATTATCCAAGGCCTGGACAAAGGATTTCCTCTCATCCGAAGCACCAGCGGCCAGAATTGCACCAGCACTCGAGCGCACACTGCCTCTCCTCCAAGATCCCAGTGCTGTACCGTTTGTCTGTCGCTACAGAACCGATGTCATCCAACCACTATCCACGAAGCAGATTCATCGGTTGAGCGATCATATTCAAAAGTATAATGCTCTAGGATCTTTGAGGAACAAGATTTTGCCTTTTCTCAATGACAAAAAGAACAAAAGCAACAACACGTCGGATCTCATTTTCCGAGTTGAAACGTCAATTTCGAAATCGGAGCTAGAGGATATATACGCCCCGTTTAAACCACCCAGCAAGGGATCACTGGAAGATCGCATCCGAAAAGATCATCCTGATCTCATATCGGCCGTCGATGAGTTGTGGACTACGGGGAAAACAGCAAAAACGTTGATCCCTCGAGATGCTGCAGTGACTCTCCTTGCCAATCGCATCGCCAATCATTTGCCTGTTATGGATTCTGCCATGGATTACGGTGCAAAGTATTGTAGGATTCGTGTGAAACAAGCACCGGTTGCAAAGTCAGGGAAAACAAAAACAAACAAACAAATTGATGGGAGCACTGCCGATAAATACAAGGCTTACTTCGATTTTGATTGCAAGGTTAGTTATCTTAAAGATCATCAAGTATTAGCCATTCGAAGAGGAGTTGATCAAAATGTATTGAAATATGGGTTTGATATTGACAATCAACGCGCTGAATCAATCATTGCAAGAGTTTTGACTGGAAAACACGGATTGTACCGAGATGCAATAATATCAGCATGGACTAGGTTGATCCGTAAACGGGTTACTGCTAGATTGTGGAAGCAACATTGTGGGTTTGCGGAAGAACATGCAATTGAAGTGTTTTGTGATAACCTTCAAAAGGCACTTTTGGCACCTCCAGCTACACCTTCTCAGGCAATTTTGGTGCTTGATCCGGGGTTCCAGGCCGGGATCAAATGCGCTATTCTAGATTCAATGGGTCAAGTTGAATCATTGAAAACTGTCAAATTTTTGGGAAATTTTCGCGAGGAAGGAAAATTACAACTGGTGGATCTGTTGCAATGCACAAAACGCTTGATAGACGAACATGATGTTTGCGTAGTTGTTGGTAATGGGCATGGAATGAGAGAAGCTCGCGAGCTAGTGAGTGAGGTAGCAAAAGATGAAAACATTCCTATCAATATTCAAGTAGTAAATGAGGCCGGGGCTAGCGTATGGAGTGTAACTGAAATGGCCAGTGAAGAGTTTCCAACACGCAGTGCAGCGGCAGTAGCTGCTGCTTCGATCGGAAGGAGATATCAGAATCCATTACATGAATTGGTTAAAATCCCTCCCAAAAGTCTCGGGCTTGGCATGTATCAGCATGATTTATCCGAAAAAGATTTAGATGACAAACTTACTGCAACATCAAGCAATGCTGTGGCTGAAGTGGGCGTGGATGTCAATGCCTGTAGCGTTGAAATCTTGGAAAAGGTTCCTTCGTTAACAAAGACTATGTGTAAGAAGATTGTAAAGGCAAGACCATTGCAATCGAGAAACCAACTTCTTGATGTATCGGGAATCGGTCCAAAGACTTACGAGAGCTGTGCCGCTTTTGTTCGTATTCACGAAGGACTGGAACCTCTCGACGGTACGTTGGTCCATCCTGAATCTTATGACCTTGCGCGGTGGCTTCTGAAAAAGTTGAAATTTGAGCTTGGAAATCCAAAGTCAGTGGGGAAAGTACCATCACAAGCATCAAGAACAAAAGAATGGAGTGATATTGCAAAGAAAGCTGCGATTCGCTTTAGTTGTACAGAAGATCGGGTGTTTACTGTTATTGATCATTTGCTATTCTCAATCACAAGGCCCGATCCCCGGCTTTCTCCAGGAGCGCACAGAGAAAATAGAATAGGATCACCGCAAGGCTGTGCAGCACTCCCTTCAAACATTTCGAAAACCGAAGCCCTAAGAAAAGCATGTCCTGTTAGAAGTGTTACTGCTACTATTCGAAACGTGGTTGACTTCGGTGCATTCGTCGACTTCGGAGGAGAGAATGATGGGCTCCTCCACCGTACCAAGCTAGGTTCTGTCTCACTTGGATCTTTCCTCGTTGGCCAAGAGATTGGCATTGATATTCTGGGCGTGTCAAAGTTTGAGAAAGTTTCGGTGGGACTAACCGGGCTAGATCTACCTGTCGAGAACTTGGATGCGAAACGTCCTGCTCCTAAAGGCAAGCCTAGCCAAGTCAAAAGGCGGCGTCTAAAGTAGTCTTTTTCAACTTTTACTTGTGGTCTTTTTTTGAAAAAGCGCATCATCTTTGTCTAAGAATAACGAAGTTTGCTTGATTAGAGCTATTAAATATTCAATATATCGTACACTAGTGTAGTGTAGGTGATAATGTTCAGTGTAAACAATTAGAGTTCATTTATAATCGCAAACATGATAGTAGATTTGGAGATCCAGCGAAACTTCAGTGCCTCCATAACGATAAAGTCGCCTCATTTGAGATGAAAAAAGTCGTGCAAGAATTCAATAAATGGTCAGAGAAAGGACAGATTGTAAACTGGATAACGGGTCGCATCACTGGAATGACTGAAGTGGTAAACAAGAAAAGTTGTCGAGAGAAAGATTCGAGGTGAGTCAGAAATGTGGATATTATTGTTGTTGGACCCTTCTTCTCACCCAGATCGTTCGTTCTCTTTATGCAAGCAGAGCTGAAGAAAGCAGAGAGGAAGGAAACACCAGAGCTGAAGGAGGATCACGGTAACGTGTCCAAAGAATTGGAGAATTGGAGATATCGCTTGGTAGCAGGGAGGACCGAAGGAATTCAGTATCCTGCTGTCTGCGCTCTGACACCTCAAGCCCAGAATGTGCAGACATCCGGAGCCAACACTCAGGGAGGAGAAGCACCCATGTTTGCATTTATTGTCAAACTCCAGCAGCAGACGCGAAGTGAACTTTTCAAGAACATCAACGGAACGAGAAGTGAAGCTGCTGTTTGTTAAAAAATCACAAAATAATCCACGCGCAGTTTGGTAACTTGATAAACCTCATATTAGTATTTACTTTCGCCCACATTTATTGCGAAGAGACCTCGTCAGCCATCAGATCATAGGAACTAATGAGCAGTAGTGATGTATGTTTACTGTGTTAAGCACTATGAATTGAATTGAAGTGAATTGAAAATATTATCAATTCAATTTTCTTCGTTTGTGGATCATACTGACAGCGCACACAATTCCGCAATTTTGTCCCAATCGCCCTGAATGTCATTCGATGCAGAGTTTGATACGTCGATGGTACAAATTTGAGGAGCGCGATAATCAAAGATGGTGGTAGGGTCAATAATCCGTCGTCGTCTTGAAGTGATCATCATTATTAGAACCCTTTCGAACGGCGAAGTCAACGGCATCGTAAATCCTCAAATTCTCAGCTCTGGAATCACCACGAAGCAAAAGATTCTCAAAAGGGATCAAGAGGAAGCCCAGGACGAGACCTTCCATTCGAACATTGCCGTGATCTGATTCTTCAATAGCGGCATCACGACCATGATCACCACGTTCAATGTCAATTGCAAATCAAATCTTCATTTTCATTCCCCGACATCAATGCCGTTTCGATGCATACGCTGATCGATGCCATCAGAGTGAAACAGTCACCCTCCTTGAAAATTGGCACTAATGCACTCTTTGTTGTCGCCCATATCCCGCTCTTTGTAGACCGTGGCGAACATGACAATTGGACATCAAACAGACGATTATCCGAATGACTGGCACCGGCCATGGTACCGCGATGGCTCTTCTTTTTCCAAATGTCAGCTTCCAAACGTAAGCATGCGCATATGGATCAAAGTCAATCAACAAGTATTTATCCTCATCTTCTTTCTTTTTTACTGGATCGTCATTTTGAGAGGTTGCATGATGTTGTTTTGATTCTTCTCTTTCTTGAGCTACAGTTATATCCATCATAGTTGCCACTTCCAATAGCAGCGTCGTACTTGGATGATCATATCGAGCTCTCGTACGAAGATTTATGTAAAAACCATAAGGGCCATTGTTGCATACGCTTCATGCCTCGCTTCTTTTAAGATGAATTGCCCAGTAATTGTCATTTGTGCAATGATCAAACCAAACACAAACCGCCTCAAAATTTTGGGCCAGAATAACCCACCTGATTCAAACACACTTTCATAAATGTAAAGATGATGATGAGTCCAAATCCCTCGACTGAAAAGGCAAAAGAGCGCACATGGCAGAAGCACAATGGGAGCCACGACTGCGAATACAACGCTGATGACAACCACACGCATATCCTGAGCTAAACCTTTATGAAATGGGAACCATCCTGGATCATTGATTGCACGCATACCAATAATCACATTCTTCTTCACACGTAGTGTTCCACTCTGAAGAATTAGGAAACGTAGTAGAGACTGCACAATGCTAAAAGCGCGCTACAACTCAACCCCCAGACCCAGGAATGTTTTCATCGTCACAAGGGTGACGAAGAAAGACGACATGCGCAGTAGTGAACTTCCAAGCATCTCAAATGCCGCTTCAGGATTCTCTAAAATGATTGCCAATGTGTCAAAAAATTGAACCGGCAACCGCAGTGACCAAAAACACGTTGAGCACCTGGAACAAAAAATAGCGAGAGAACGCGTTCATCTGTACTTCACTGAAAGCAACCAACCCCTCAGCCTTTGCAATTTGCATGAAAATTTGGTGGTAGCAGCTGCTGAATGATGATCAAACAAATAGGCTGCATCAAAGCAATTGCAGTGGAGAAGAATGCGGATGCCTCATCAAGCTGTGCAAGTCTTGGGTAGATCGAAATCAGAGCAGACTCGCTCACCAACAACGAAATCAGAGCGACCGGCACAACGTAAAATGAAATGAGAAGAATGACAATAGTGTCGCCAATATATCCCCTCGTCCGTTTAGCTCCCTTCGAAACATAAATATTCTGCCACGAGACATCCCTGGGTTCTGGAGCAGTTCTCACTTCCATGTCGCCTTGTTTAGACGAATGCAAGGACTGGATAGCGATTGTTGACGCGGTAAGCGTTTTCATTTTCACAAAAGCTTTATCTTGGATTCAGAGATCTCGATTTACTCAATGTCAACCCGCATTTCAGTGATTACGAGGACAAAGAACATCTGAAATAATTTTATAAGCAAAAGATGATGTATTTCATTTCTCTAATATATGTGTAGTAACGGCAGATGCATTAGATCAATCTATTGGGTCCCACAAAAGAATTGTTAACGTTCTCTTCCTACAGTACGACGTGTAAACAAAATCATTCCGTTGCGGATTTCTGTGATCCTCTATACAGTGTCTGCCTAAAGGTACCCCTCTGAAGCTTTATTCTTATCAGTCCACCATTCTGGGACATCAGTGGAGTAAGAAAGGGGTGGCTGTCTAACAATCTCACTCAAGAAAAATTGCGTAAATTTCAACACGGGTCCAACTTTCGGAAATGGAATTCCGATGACTTTAAAGATCCCAACAGCGGCACCCTTCCCATCTGTATTTCCCTCAAAACGATCTGCGACATATCCAACCGATAAATATTTCATCTTTTGCTCCTCGTCGAAGAGGATACTGAAGGTTTCCGGACATCCTTCCAGCTTCGCACCGTTGGGCTTGAAGTTGACGGTGGCAGATAAAAAAGGCTCTCCGTCGAAAGTGCCTGTATTCCTCACCATGAACCATACGCGATTTGGATCTTTGGGGTCGATGGAAAATCCCCATGCGTTAGGATCGATGTCGGGAAGGGCTTTGTAAATGCTGAAAGCATCCATCGTATCCAAGTAGTCTTTCTTGTTAAGTGGTCCAATATAAGGTCCTCTGAACACGAATTCTTCTGAGAACACGTCAGCGTCAAAGTTGCTATAGAATCCGGACTTATTCTTAATGATGTCTTTTGCTCTTTCGATGAGTGCTTTAGAATTCGGGGATGCTGCATTGGCAGTAGTAGTCTTCTCGTCAACCCCGAAGCCAAAGAAGGCATTTCTTGATGACAGGCATTGTGAAGAAGCAGCTAACTGGAGGTGCCGCGGAGCAAACGCTTCGCATGCTGTGAAGCCGACGGCCACGGTGATGATTGTAGAAAAGGTGAGTTTCATTGTTTTATGAAAAATAACGAAGAAACTGGTGACTGGGTTGTGTATATGTACAGAAATATCATATGCTTAATTTGGTTCAATGGAATGTGTATCGAAAACTGACTGTGTGTATGTGTGGTGTGGAATTGTGAGTTTCGATGACGCTCAAACTTACGACAGACTAATTTTTTGCACAACATTTTCGCGCATTTGAGGGCATAAGTAACTTCTCATAAAAGTTTTATATCGATCGAGCCATACAGTACTTTTGACACTCGACTCTCAAAATACCAACAAGGCAACAACTCCAACTTCTTCTTATTCCAGTATAACAGCGTCAGAGATGAAAACACAAGCAATAATGTATCTGCAGGTTGCAATTGACGAAATATGTAATTTATTCACACCAGAATTACGAACGTTCCTCCTGTCATTAGATTCACAGTACAGTATGCGAACCTGCTGAAAAATTTCAGAATTCGGACTTTGAAGTTTCATAGTATTATCTTCATAAGCAGTATAACAGAATGTTGGCACAATGAAAACGTTGTACTTAATCCTTTATCTTGGCGTGTTCTCGGCGGCGCTCTGTCCCGGTCGTCCCCCGATCCCAATGCAAGCATCTATTACAGCAGTCTCTGACCCGATTCCAAGAACCCAGAAAAACCTTTTCTTCGCACTTTCATGTATGACAATGATCTTAACATCATCTTCAATTCCTACGACTGCAGCTGATTTCAGCACCAGAGGCGAACGCATGTTTCAGGCAAATTGTTCTTCATGCCACGCTGGAGGAAAGAATGCCATTGCAAAAACGAGGACATTGGAAAAGGAGGCGCTGGAAAAGTTTCTTTTTTTGAAGAGTGAAGAAGACATTTCCGATTTTGTCAAGAATAGTGATGTCCATCGTGGTGCACTTGCATTTGCAGGTAGAATGAGTGACGAAGAGTACAAAGATGTTGCCCGTTTTGTGTTCGACCAAGCTATGGAGGGAAAGTGGTGAAATGATGAGCACGATATTTGTTCCGTTCTGCGATTTTACGGTTACAATTTCAAATTACATAAAGTAGTGTACTTTAGCGTTTTTATTCCCCTTTTATGCTAAAGTAGTGTGCCGGTACCCATAGAACACTTTAGATCTTTAGGCTTGCAGCAATCACGACATGATCACTGGGCTCCTCGGCATCAGGAAACACACCTTCGAGCTCATCCTTTTTTGGCGTATCTTTCACTTTTAATACGTTCCATCCATCAGACAAGAAGATGTAATCGAGAGTACCAATAAATGGTTCTGCATTCATTGCACCATTGTGAGCATTATTTGTGAATTCAGGCTCTTCCCCGTTGAGCTCAAAATATGCAGATCTCATCCCTTTCAACTCAGGTTTCCAATTCGTATCGTATTTCTTATCTGGATAGGTCTCATCTTCAGGAGACAAAGTTCCTGTCCTGAGCAAGCTATAATGAGGAGAATCCGGCATAATGTTGAAATCCCCCGCTAGCACGTACGGTGTATCTTCTTCTGCCAACTGCTGGATGCGGCTCCCAACCAAATCAGCATGAATATTCATAACAGCCGGCGTCCGGAACGCACATGGCATGTGATAATTGCCCACCCAAAAGGGTTGATTCCCCTCCCCACGATTCTGTAGTTTTACTGCGATAAACTGGTTGTAGCGATACTTACTGTAATCCCAAGCATCATCCTGACGCTTCTGAGGACGATAGTACTTGTACGCCGCCTTCATAGGATTATAAATAGGATTGAAAACATATTTCTTCAAGGGACCAGGTTTAGGTTCTCTTGGCTTTCGTGGCCATCCACCCGCCTTCTTCTCACTTAGCCTAACAAGATCGATCTTGAGAGTCTCAAAATATTTGGTGGGATAGGCTGTTGCAATTCCCCTATTTTGAATCATGATGTAAATTAGTAATTCTTATTACATGTGAAAGAAAATGGTCGTTCCAAGAGACTTACATGTATCCATTGAATTTCATACCATAGAGCCCAGTGATCAAATGATATCCCCTCTCTGCAAAGAAAATATGCAAGGCAGTCGCCCATTTATGACTCACTTCTTGCAAACAGAATACAGCGGGACTCTCTTCGCTAGAACCATCGATTTCTTCTTGGATTTTAGCAAGTATCTTGGGAAGGCGGGCCGATGCCTTCAAGTCCTCGGGTTTGCATTTAGTGAAAAACTCAGGGTCCGCGAGTTCTGATGAGAGGATGTTGTAGCTGACTAGTCTTACGGAGGCAGATTGCTTAGGTTCTTCTTTTTGCTCTGACATGGTATCAGTAGTTTCTAATGCTGAAAGGATAATTAATGAATTCGTTTCACTAACGGGTTGATTTGATGGCAAACGATTGATTAGTGGCGATCTGATAGAATGCTGGAATCGTAACGGGGAGAAGGCGTGACAATTTCGTAGATTTGAGGTGACAAAAATGGAGCAGGTCAGAAGCAATCCTCTTGTTTGCATTATCAAGCAATTTCTTCAAAAATACACAAACAATGACAACAAAGATGATCGTGAGAGATGGTTGATACATTTAAATAATCAAGGTGGATCATCGGAATGTTGTAAACAACCCTTGGTTCAACAGAGGATACCAGGTACGGATCTTCTTGGCACACAACACAACACATCAAAACAATCAAAGTCAAAGCAGAATCCATGAATTATGGCACTTTCTCCCTAAAGTGTACAAACACTTACAACGTTTTGGGCTTATAAAGAAGACTTCAACAATGCCATGTGCGGTAATACAGTGTATGTGTAGGTTGCAAAACTGTTTTGGCTTTTGGTGATCTGTGTGTGTGATGGGAGTGTGATGGGGATGGGCCTGGCTGAAGCATCACTTTGAACTTCGCGCTGATTTGCGCGATGATGCACGCAGACAGCCACACATTTTTTGAAATTCCGGGGGCTGTTTTATCGGCTATTCTTTTCAACATCTGGCTCGATTGGATTCATTCATTCGGCTAATTATTTCGGCGCGCGCTATTCTGAAATCTTTAGTCACATCTCTAATTTGCTGCTTTTAGTCCCTAACTGCCCATGGCAAAAAGACCCATCCATCTTCAAGATGACTCTCCCCAACCTCATAGTCTTTTCAAAAGCAAACTCTTCAAGCTACAGGCATCATTAAGGCTTCATCATCAATATACGATTATCTCTCCACTGACATTGGTATTATTGATACAAAAAGTGCAAATCTCAACAATATGGTATCATCCGATGAAGAAAGGGTTCGTAAGAAAAAGCGGAAGAAACTCAAGAGACCAAAGAAAAACCAGAATCTAAATAGTTACGTTAGCGTAGATGTCGACGAAGAGGAAGCCCTCCGTGTTCCGGAACCACCAAAACCGGTAGTTCCCTATCCTGAAGTTGAGGAAATTAATGATCTCACAAGCAATGGCAATAGTCTACCCAATGTTCCCATGGTTCATCCCCGTCCAAAGGGAATCAGAGCGTCAACCTCCATCGTTGCGAACACTTGTAGAGCGCGCACCCAGAATTGTTGCAGCTACAGTCGAGTCGGCTGTGTAGTTTTCACTTTGGTGTTCGCCTTTGTGATTTTTTTAGCTGGTATTACTTACGAAGATCATCATATTCGCATGGAACCTCCTGTGGTACATGATGCTGATGCAGAACAAGATACGAGTAAAGGAAATTATGATGAACATTCCACGAATGGGGATGGATCTAATAATAATCCAATCACCTATTCGCAAAGGCAGATGGACCTCATTACTGAGATGAGGAGGTTGTCAGGGAGCGTTATTTCTGAGCCTCGTACGCCTCATCATAAGGCTGCACATTGGATGTTGTGGATTGATAAAAGTGGAATCAAGGCTGATAGTCCATATCTATGGCAGGTGAGAAAAGCGCACATTTGTGAGCAAATGTGTATCAAGCAATGTATCGAAGATGTATACTATTTCAAATCATGTTCTCACCTATTGTTCTATCTTGTAGAGGTATGTCATGGCATTGTTCTACTACAAAATGGGCGACAACAACAAGTTCTTCTTTTTACTTGAGAGTACGAACGAATGCGCATGGGATAGAATTCAATGTGATGGCAATGGGTATATTCACCATCTTAGGTTTGATCATTGTGATCTCAGAGGTCCAATCCCATCGAAAGAGATCCACGCTCTCAATAGTAAGTACATTGCGTTCCTTTCATTGTTTTATGACTGTGTACCTAGATAATTTCGTGGTCTGATGATAACGATGAAATCTGTCGTAGAGCTTCAATACCTGGATTTGAGCGGTAACAAACTCACAGGTGAAATCCCTCGAGAGTTTCAAGTCCTGACTCAGATTGAAAAACTTTTCTTGGACGATAATGAGCTCGAGGGAGAAATGCCTCCTCAGATTTGCAGTCAGCTCTCCTCAGGGACTCTGAAAACCTTGACATCAGATTGCAAAGAATCTGCAAGAAAGGTATCTTGCAGCTGCTGTACCAACTGCCCGACTATGCTTCCAGATCTTCAGACTGGACTCACTTCTAACCAATTGGAAATTCAAAAGAAATTGAAGCAGCTGTCGGGTAATGATGCACTCAGTGACGAGAACACACCACAATTTCAAGCAGCACAATGGATCCTCAAAGAGGATACTACGATAGAATCCGCCAATAGTTCCAACCTATACCAGCGCTATGTACTAGCTCTACTATATTATATGATGGATGGTGAACAGTGTTTTGAGTTAAAACCAGAAGAAAATGAATGCAAATGGGTCTCAAAACCTGATGATGGCGTGACATGGGATCGCATTGATTGCGACGATGATAAGAATTTGACCTATTTGAAGCTTGATCATTGTAATCTGACCGGGCTTCTACCGCCGGAACTCGAGGTGTTTTCTTATATTAGTTATCTCGACCTCAGTGAGAATTCTTTGTCTGGAATGGTGCCGCCAACCCTCGTGAATCTACACAATCTTGGTACGTTGAAATACTTTCAATGACAACAATAGCTCACAACATGCATTCATCCTCGGGTATCTCACAATTTGTAGATCATCTATATTTGGAGGGAAATGGTTTGACAGGGATTGTCCCAGACGAAATCTGTGCGAGAAAAGCAGAGGGAAACTTATTGATTTTCTCCATGGACTGCGAACATGATAATTTGAAGGTACATTGCCAATGTTGTACCAACTGCCCAGGTGTTAATGGTACAGACGACAATGGAGATGGTGTTGGTCATATTACAGCAGGCCTTACTGCCAGGGAATTGGCCATTTTGAACACATTGAAAGAGATTTCTGGAGATGCAGTTGTTCTGGACAACACTCCACAACATAGGGCTGCGCATTGGATCATGAAACAAGATGATATCGCGGCGGATAGCGACCGTTTAATCCAACGATATGTGATTAATCTTTTGCATGAGATGGGCGATGGTACTTGCTTCAATCGACAGTCTGGAGTAGATGTATGCCATTGGCTGTCGACAGATACACAAGGGTTTTCATGGTCTAGAATCCTATGCAACACGGGTGACGCAGTTTTAGATTTACAATTGGGTATGTAAAAGTGTGCCTTCGAAATATTTTGTTTACTCGTTGTGAATGTTGTTCTCACTCCGAAGTAATTATATTCTAATGGACGCAGGTGGATGTAATATAAGTGGAAAAATCCCTGTTGAGCTACAAGTGTTTTCTACTAGTATTGAATTCCTGGACCTAAGCAACAATATGTTCGTCGGAGAAATACCAGTAGACCTTTTCCAAAATTTCGATAATCTTCGTAAGTGCGCATTTGAACATTTTTTCCAGGTTACAAAAGGAATTGAAAGGTATCTTGGGCTCAACTAATCCTCTTTGAAATCTTCTTTTATCCAGGTCTTTTGTACTTTCACAATAATTTGTTGGGAGGCGTCATGCCCCAGGAGATTTGTGATGAGCGTTCGAATGACTTCCTGGTCAAATTAACGGCTGACTGTGACTTAGATGATCTTAACCATGTAGCGCATATGGTGGAGTGCAGCTGCTGTACCAACT
>Ga0209712_10001748_pt1 | contig 18287 bp, 13 predicted proteins | sample ArcOceMetagenome_FD_187443 | JGI IMG/M metagenome (GOLD analysis project Ga0209712, IMG submission 187443) | Marine eukaryotic phytoplankton communities from Arctic Ocean - Arctic Ocean - Greenland ARC118M Metagenome (SPAdes) (version 2) | ecosystem: Environmental > Aquatic > Marine > Oceanic...
TTTGTGTTTCGCCTACTAAGCCCTTGCTTTCTTTTGAGCATGGGTCTCTTTGCCGTTGCTTTCACTGCTATTGCTGCTACTACTATCGAATAGCTTTGCGATGTTGTCTTGGATTGCAGCAAACTGTGCTGTTCTCTTTGCGGAGTCGAATGCCACTCTCTTTTTCATTGTCTCAGTATGTTCAATGAACCTACTGAGCTTGACTTCCTTGGCGTCTACTACGTCCAATCTCAACCAATCGAAGAACTCCTTGTCCTTTGCTATCAACAACTTCTTCTTCAATTCTGATCCCTCGGTTGTGAATTTGTTGATGAATTCCAATCTCGCGAAGTTCACTTCTGCGATTAAGGTATTCCTTGCTTCGTCAACGCAAACGTGTTTAAAGGTGCTGAGCCTCTTGTCTACGTCCTTGGGACCAGTTAGACCTTGAGGAAGGAACATTTTGTTGTGTAGTTTTAGCTGAACTTCAGCAACTTCCGGACCGTTCTTCACGAATGTCTGGATTTTGGGGAACTTGATGGAATGCTGATTCAGCTTTGAATCAGGCTGATCCGGTTCAACCTTCACCTCGATGGTGATCATTTCTAGTTTCTACTCCTCTAGCTCTAGAGAGTCCTCATCTTGTGGGACGAAGAAACGAATTGCAGGAGTCAAGTTCAATTTGTTTTCTCCTGGATGTGGCTTCTTTCCGCCTTTGGCGAATGCTGCTTGGCTACTCATCTTGAGTAGCAACAAATACACGGATGTGTATGAAGTGGTTTGTTAACAAAGTGCCACAGTGGGATGTGCACACCATTATCTACAACAGTTGGGAGTACTAGATTGGTAATTATATTATTAAAGTAAAATGTAAAGATTCCCAAAAGGTAGCTTGCGTGAAGATACTTCAGTATTTGAGTATCTCTCGTCGTTGAAGTATCTTTCTAAAAGGAAACTGCAACGATCACAAGCTCCTGTATCGCATGATGCTATCCATGATGCTAGCTCAAGCTTCAACGCTGATTGTCATTGCTTTGTGACTTGGATCAATCCAAGTCTGCGACTACTAATATTTAAACTAAAAGTCGTAGTCTTTTAGACTAGCCAAGATGTTCCATCGGAATGTCTTAGTAAAAAAGAAAGAAAAGAAAAGAAAACAGGAGCTAACGATGTCCTATAGGATTATAACCTATATGACGTTGGTGGCACTGAAGAAATACTGAATCCATTGTTGCAAAAAGGAGGGAGAGCGATAATGTTCTTGAGACGTAGAGCGTCCGTGATTGTAGAAAATAGCTCTCTTGGGAGCGATTCGATCATTATTAATGACCATCTCTAAAGTATTCCTACGTAGAGCGTCCGCGGTGGTGGCAAGCAGGCGAGGGATTGTTTGTTGTTTGTTCGTACATGACGTTTCAGTTTTCGAATTATTAAAGTCGAAAAGGCTAAATTGAAAATGGCCAAACACGATACATGTTTGAGTTTTGTAAAATAATGTCAACGTCTGTCTCACATTTCTAGCCTTCTCTAAAACCTTGAAAAAACTTGAAAAATCAAAATTTCTTGAGTCTAGCCTTCCCTAAAATCTTGAAAAATCTGTCTCAACCGACTTTAAAACATGCTGACAAGCATTTTTCTCCATCAAACCTACAATATAAAAGTCAAAATACATTTTATCCATGGTACGCCGAACGACCCGAAGTCTATGCGAAAGTCAACGACCCCAATCTTTGAAGCTTGCACAGTTTCTTGACCAGAAAAAGCTGGAGACTGGTTTGTATGTTCATCCTCTCATCAAAGAAGCAAGAGGAATCTACTGCACGGCACCTCGTCCGAAGCTTATTAGATGGGCCAGCCATAACTCTGTTTTTTTCTCAGAATGTGATGCCCAGGTCACAGAAGAAAATAAAAGATCTTACTTCAACGGACCCAGCAGCATCTTGATGTTGTCAACAACAGATACCAGTACGAAACTAAGTGTACTACAAGGTGGAACTGTCTGTGCTCAAGACTATTATCCGTCCTTTCTACTTGCAGATGAATCAAGGTACGAGATGCCTCCTCAAAAAGGAAACACATCGCCTGAAAGGAGGAATGATAGCACGCCTAGTAAGAGACCGCCCCGCGATCTTTCTCCAGCGAAGTTGATGAAAAGTATTCATGACATTCATGAGTATAGAGTTAAAGAAAAATATCAGAAGTACAGAGGACACAAAATCTCGAATTGTCCGATGCATACCGGTACAAGCGGAATAAGAACTAAAAGCAATCCAAGAGGCAGCACGTTTGGCTACTAATTGGCGATAAATATTTAAATGAACAAGAAGTTTACATGTTATGGTGCACATTTGCGATATACTAGCATAATTCCAAACAGATGGCAGTTGCATCAAGAATACGATGTGCAACTCACAACCTGCGATAATATAAACTCTTCATATAAGTAGGTGGATCTGGTTGATGTTATATCTTTTCTACTCAAAAATTGACTAAGGTTCTCCCTTGTCTCCGTCTAGGCACATTTCGTCATGGATAATTGTCCACCCCCTTTCGTTGTTGAACATCTTTCGAAGTTCATCTCTTTCAAGAACACTGTTTGGCTGCAAAAAATAACAAAGATTTGAAAACACAGACTCTACAAATAGACAAAGAAACAATCTGACCGTCGTATCTTTGGATGCTCCCAGTTCCATCCTCCACCTTGCTCTTTACAAAAGTGACCAATGGCAAATAGACAACCGACCCTCAAAGGTGCTTGCGTTGCGGTGTATTCCAAAATTCTCCGGTTCAGGTATCTAATGGGGTAGATGCACTCAAGATTTTGTACATCATTCTTGATATTATTTTCCAACATGACCAACTTTTTCAAATTCACCAACCTACTTTCAGTGCAATCATGGACGACCATTGAGCTATTGGTGCTATATCTGAAACCGGTGGAGTAGTGGACGATCCGCGCTTGCAAAGAAACGCCCCCTGCTCTTTCACAGAGACAATGATGAGCATCCCCCCCTCAACCGTCTTCTCCTGCAGAATACATAATTTCCAGGAGAAAAAGTGGTCCACTTTCAAAAGCTCGCGTACGCGATGAATACAACTGGTTGGTTCTTCTATTAAGTATCAGAGCAAACGCAAGAGCAGCAAAAGTACTATTGATCGTCGGAGCACATTGGCCAGCCTGAATATATTGATATGCGTTTAAAACTTTTCGAAGGCCCTCTTGCGAGGGCAGCATTGAACAACAAAGCTATTGAAAAATTTGCATTGTTTACTATGTGTACTGCTTTTGGTCGCAAGTGCTTACAATCTACACGTACTTTTTTGTCATGAGGATAGATCTTGAGTTATCCCGCAGGCGCTTGTCGCGTAGTCTCCACATCTTCTTCTTCCTCCTCTTTGTCATCTTTCGGTTTCGTGTGCTGCTTCTCAAGAATCCATCGCATCATCAAATACTGAGTTTTAAATCTTTATTTTGCTCCACTACTTCGGATTGAGCCTTTTGTAAATCTTCCGCACGTTCTACTACTAAATCCTCGAATGTGGCAATACGAAACGAGAGCTGTTACATTTACTCAATAAACTAGTTTCAGATATTTTAATGACGTTGATAGAGCTCATCTCCAAATCGACACACTGAAACTTTGTTCTGTTGGCTCACATAAACGACCATCCGTGAATTCGTCAATCTTTACAGGAATAAATCAGTTTTTAAATACACGTCCGTGTGTAGAGATTTTCTTTGAAAAAATGTGAGCCTTAGAGATGAATCTACAAATCTGAAAAGAAGTCCTCATTCTCTGTTTTGAACTTTCTACCTTTCTTGCCTTTCTTCGTGTTATCATTGTCCGAGTCCGAGTCACTATCCATACTATCATCGCTAGGTTCATCTTCCCAATCGTCTTCGCTCTCATTCCCCCCTTTTTTAGCTGCGGCAGCAACTGTACTAGCAATTTCTTTCGAGTCAATTCCCCCCATATCTTCATCGTTATCATCGTCGTCGTCATTATCGTCACTAAAGATGGAGGCATCCCATAGTCGAATAAGTGAATCATGTGATAAACTACCAACCACCTTATTGCCAGCACCGAACCTCAACTTTTCTACGGGAAATCCACCATGGTCGCCAAGAACTCCTAGCAACTGATCCGGTTGGATTTGAAGCACTCGCACGACACCATCGCTGCTTCCTGTCAACAAAGTATCTTCGTCCACTTTAAGTAATGCATCAATTGAGAGAGGGTGTCCTGGAAAACGATCCGAAATATCGCCCCATGTCCCCCAACTCCAAAAGTTCAGAACACCTTGCTGAGTACCAACCACGACCTTCTTCCCCTTCTTCATTAAGCACATGCTCAGTAGCTCGTCCTCTTGATTGTCGCTCCTTCGATGCAAGCGAAATGGCCCTTGAACAGTATCGGGATGTAACTTCACTGGTTCTATTTTACTCGCTGGGCCAGATTTGACAGCTGCTTGCTTTCCGTCTCCTCCACCCTTTCGCAGATCAAAAACTGAGAGAACACCATCAGAAGAGGTTGCCAATAAAGTGTGACACTCTGCATCTACTTGAAAGCTAGAAATAACATCAGTATTTTCATGAAAGGATGAAATGCATCCTTTGGGCAGTGACATACAATTGTCAAATGCAGTTGCAGGGGTGTTGGATGACACATTGCCACATGTTCTCACATCCCAAATTCGAATGACACCTTCGTCGTCACCAGTGACGATACATTCTCCAATATGTGCTGGCGTCATAAGATAAAGTGAGTGTATTCCATGAGGTGACGCTTTGTCTATTTTCCACAAGACGGAGTTATCAGACGTACGATGGTGCGATGCTCTATTTACATCAATTGCAGCGAGTGATCCTTCATTTGATACTGTGTACAAAATATCTCCAGATGTATTGAACACAATTGATCGACATGTAGATCCTACTCTGGTTGATGTTGGAGAGCTATGAACAGCGATGGAAGAGAGAATCGTATCATCATCTTCGTCGGATATTCTGGCAGAGTTGGAGGGAGAAAAAATTGAATAATCGTGAAATTCCACTGTTCCATCGACGAGCGCAACTGCCAGAATTTCTTTGGTGGGATGAAATGCAAAATCCAATGGTTGGAGAGAGCATTCTACTGATTCTAATTGCCGTGCTGCCATCTTCACTTGGATTAGTTTGTACCAACCACTACAAAGTTGTACAATGAGTATTTTTTCTTCTATTTTTGCTCCTCTCTAATTTTCGTGGTGTTGAAAGACTGTCGTTTTTAGTTTTTACTGCTGTGAAATATTCAATATGCACATTGTAATATTGTAATAGGTTCAGAACCTCGATGAAACAACGACCACCCGGGGTACAACAACAAACTCAACAAACAAACGCAAGCTAGCTAGCTACCGGTAGCTAGCAAGCTCGCTCGCAAGTTCAAAGTTCGAAGTAGTGCACCGCGCAACAAAGCAACAAAGCAAGACAAGACAAACACATACCGGTAACACATTTCACACACACCGAACAGTGCAGAGTTTAATCTTGGTACTGTAGGCGTTCTATAACTACTCTTATACTGTACTCATATCTACGCACAACCTGACCAAAACACGAAATATCAATGAGTCTCCACTTTGTCTCAACATCAGTCCTTTCATCCACAGATGGCGTATCGCATAACACAGAAACACAACTAGACCCATCATCCTCTACATCCACAAACCAAACATATCAGAAGCCGCTATACGAACAGCTTCGTGCAAACGCCGAAAAGGATCAGGAACAGTATGATGAAATTACAAAGTCAATGAGGGGAACCACAACCTTGAACGAGGAAGACGTAGCTTTCATTCAGAGCGTCGAAGATCGAAAGGCGGAAAAGAAAAATAAAGTCAAGAGAAAGGACGAGGAGGAAATCCAAATGTTTAGGGCTGCAAGGTTGGAAAAGACCATGACGAAGAGCGAAGTTCTGTTGGACGATTATGGGGCTGATGAAGTAGTAGACGAGGAAGCAATAAATGCAAAGGTAGCGGGGAAACGGCAAGATAGTTCCAAGGTACATTCGTCCTTGATAAATATGAAGCCCACCATTGTCAAAAAGAGGAGAAGAAGAACGGATGTGGCTATACAAACAGAATCTAGCGGAGTACGAAGAGAGAAAGAATTAGATGGGACAAAACGATTCAGAACTTTGGATAACGACAACAAGCTCTGCAAAGAGAAGGGTTCAAGTGAACCAATTGAGAAATGTACTAGCACAGAGAAGAAGAATGAAGATGCGAAAGAAGAAGTGTGTGCTCTTGGCGGACTCCTGGCGTACGGTTCCGATAGCGATACTGATTAGCTTGAGTGAAATGTATAATTAATAATGGCTTACAATCAATTGAGCATTGACCACTTGCACATTTCTGGTATTACAAATTATCACCTTCAATCCTCAATCTTGACTTTTTTAAGCGAGGCATGTACACCTCCGGTGCTTGCTTTGCGCTTCTTTTTAGCTGACTTCTTTGCTTCCTTCTCCGCCTTTTTCTGGACCTTTTTGGCAGATTTCTTTGCTTCTTTCTCTAGTTTTTTCTTCAGTTTCTTATCGGTGACAGGTGTTAACTCTTCTATCGATCTATTTTCGACCTTGACGGGAGTCTCTTTTTCTTGCACCTTTTCTTCGGCTGGTGATTCCATATCCTCGTCCTCTTCGGATTCTGCAGTCTTTATAGCAGGTGCTGGCGTCAAGGAGACGATTGGCTTTTTAATCCCAGATAGAGATCGAACTATTCCTGCTAGGCGCGATTCCACTTCTTCAAAGGTTCCACCGCAGTCGTCATCTTCCATGTCAAAATAGTCCTCTTCCTCTGAAGTACCATTAGCGGGGGCGACATCTGTTTCATTGTTTTCCATGTATTTCTTTTGTTCAACTAAGAATTTCGATATGAGTTGGTTTGCATCTTTTTCAGAAATGTTCTTGGATGACAATACAGATTGTACTTGTGGAGCTTCTATCATTTTCTTTCTCTTGTGTTTGTTGTATTGATGCCGTGGGGTGGAACCAGTAGCAAGTTATATGCTCGTTTACTACTGATGTATTTTGGACTACTGCCGCTTGCTTGTTGCTTGTCGTTGTTGTCAAGAATGAATGGAGGAGGTATTAAATGGATTCCCCCTTCATGTTGGTGTTCCCAATTATCTGTAGCTAGTAGTCGCAAAACAATTTATAAAATGATCAATAATAATAAAATAGCTTATAAAAGCGAACAGAACCCAAGGTACCGCTTGATACCTCTACCCACCACCACCAGCAGGTAAACATTGAAATCCTTCATACTTTACTTTAGTACAGGTAGGGATTTTATAAGAACTATATCTCTCCGAATAATACCATCGCTAGTGGGATGAGAATTCGTATCAAAATCTGAGTGAATAACCCATCGCCCATTTGCACCTTTTTCATCGCTTTCTACAAATACTGCAGCAATTTTCACGGCATTGCCCGTTTGAATGCAGAGAAGTGGCGCCTCATCTCTTCGATGTAAAGACACTCTTTGACCACGTAGAAATTCCTTCACCTTCATTTCGCTGCCCCCTTTTCGCCAAGGTGGCAGAAACTTCAAAGACGCGTTTCCTCTCGCTTTGTGCAACACAAATTGTGCGATGCCATTACTAGAGAGTGGCACATGGATTGAGAGGTGGTGGGAAGACTGTGCTGTGCTGCTTGAGTCTAAGCCATCAATAAAACTTAGCGTCCATTCTGTATTCGTTCCATTGACATTTTCTTCATCGTCAATACGCAAATTGTTGACGAGCATTAACACATTGCCGTTCCTGGCCACATCCCAGTTCTCTCCAATACCTATTTTCCACTGTCGCCGATCAGGATAGTTTACTATTTGTTGGCATATTGCATTGAGTTTTTCATATGATAGAGCAACAATGTTGTTGGACGCAATTCCTACCCATCTGAACAGAGCCTCCTCCTCGAGCACAGACAATTCTCCTTGATTATCTGGTAACCTAAATACTGTAGAGCTGCCATCGCTACTTATCGAGTGTGGCAATTGATCATCTATCCGAAGTGAGATATCGCGCTTTAGCTTTCTACTTTGTTCCTCCGCGTTCTTCAATCTTGATTCTAGTACGGACTGCCCCCCAACCAAATCATTCAATAAAGGAATTAGTTCGTTTCTCACTCGGTTCCTCAGATATTTGTCGGACGCGTTGCTTTCGTCCTCTCTCCATTGAAGGTTCCGGCTAGTCAAAAAATCAATGATTTCACATTTACGGACATTCAACATTGGCTTTGCAAAGTAGATGTCACTTTCTTCGCTCGCCCTTTGTAGAATCTTCATTCCTGAAATATTCGTAATATGGACGCCCCTTAGGATCTTGAGTAGCATTGTTTCCTCAGAGTCATCCTTGTGGTGTGCTGTAAATATTAGACCCTGCTTGTCATCACAACCAATAATACCCTTCATTAACTCAATAGATTTCGTTCTCCTCCAGTCTCTGGCTGATTCCTGGCAAAATTTTACGTCTAACATATCCTCCCAATAGAAACAATGAAATCCAATGCCATTTTCTTTACACAATTCCTCAACAAGACGATGGTCGCAGTTACTTTCCTCTCCACGTTGTTGATGGTCAAAGTGAACGACATGCAATTGACATGAAGTCGTTTTTGTTTTACAAGATAACTCATACCCATTTTCCGAGCTAGATGATGATGTTGTCAATGCTAAAAGAGAATGAAACAGAGCCATCGAATCACAACCACCGCTAACGCCAAGAAGAATCACCAATGGTGGATCTGCCATCGAATCGGCGCCTTGTCGGTGCGGAAGTTGCACAAGGATCTTGTCACAAATGGATCCGCGCAAATTCTCAAGAAAAGCATCCTCGGTGCTGGTTCTTCCGCCTCCTTCATCATCTGTTCCTATCTTCGATTGAAGCGTGAAACTCCGTCGATGAAAAAATGGAGAGTTTGGTTGGAGTGCCCGTTTGTGAAACGATATCATATCAGTCCTGGAAGTATGATATCGTTCTAGACGAGGTGGTTGTATTGGACAAATGTTGGTCTTTGCAAGATTTAAATGACAGGTTGTAAAACTAGCCACTTTTTTGGATCGAGGTGATCGGATCAACATTCTGCGCTGAAAATGTTCCATAGCGCTTCTATGTAGGAGTATTGGTGGCATCATTCTTGCAGAAAATAAGGGTGATGGAATAATGAAGGCAGTTGATGTATAGTATTGGGCAAAGCATATAAACAATAAAATCCAAATCGAACTGGGGTTAATGCTGCTTGGAAGTTGATATCCAATTTTCTTCAGGGTGAGTGCGATTTTCATTTCATCTCCTTGACCAATGAAAGAATGCATATGAATAGTCTACAACATTTAGGAATAGCATGTCTGCTTGCGGTGGTGGTGCACAACTATTTTAATTGTGGCTTTGTGATAGGCGTTTTGTATCACATAATAATTCATGATTCTCATCTTAAAAGGCGTTTAGTAAACGCCTTTTCGCTAAATTGGCAGGTAAAATCTAAAAATCCAGTCTGTCCAGCTTCGAGAACCTCCGATAAGATCATCATCATCCTCCTCCTCTCTTTCCTCTCCATCGAGAATCATCGAGGGGCGGCGGGAGGCTCCCATGCATCATGCATCATGATCATTCTTTTGAGTTGAGGACTGCTACAGTAGTACCGTAGCGGCAATCAATCAGATATAGTTTGGTATCCATACCTTCTTCATAAAGAAACCTAAATACCTCTAACTCTCGAATCGTATCAACATGGCTGGCGGGAGAAGTTTTTCAGACCCCAGCAAGGCCGGCGCTACCTCTTTCGGTATGACGTCGGAAAACTTTGGCTACAGTGCTGTTCGTCTCAAACGCGTCAAGAAGCTTCAGTTCGGTGTCGTGAACCCCGATGAGTTGGTGAGTAAGCTTAGCTATTTTGAAACCTCGCGAGAGAGACGAAATGCAATACTGTATGTATCGTTATCTATAGGTTGATTATTTATATATGTGTGACTAACGTATTCTCATTCATCTCGGATACATCAACATCAACATTCCTACCGATAGAGGCAATATTCTGTCACGCAAGCATTAACTGTGAACAACCGCAAGATCCCAGCGGGAATCACACGCTATGAAACAACTATCAATGGTCAGCCAGTATATGGAGGTGCAAACGATCCTCGTATGGGTGACATCCACAGCACATCTGACCCAGGTTAGTAATTTGTTTTCACATAGCATGACCTTTTTCTTCTTTAGTGCACTAGAGCAAGACTCAACCGTCAATTACGCTGAACTCCAGGTCACTTCGGTCACATTGATCTTGCAAGACCAGTGTACCATCAGGGATTCTTCAATGTAGTTCTCAAAGGGCTAAGGTGTGTCTGTTACCATTGCTCTCGTCCTGTCATGGACGAAGACGACTTCAAGTTCAAGAAACTCCTAAAAATTACCAACCGCAAGCGTCGTTTCGAGGCTTTTCACTATCTCCTCAAGGGGAAGGAGAAGAAGGCATGTGTTCACTGCAGTCGGCATCAGCCCAAGTACACCAAGGTCGGACTGCACATTGAAGCGGAGTACAGTGAACACATGGATTCCATTCCTCATAGCGGAGATCGCAAGCAATTTCTACCGGCTTCCATGGCCGTCGAAATTTTCAAGCGTATGAAAGATGAGGATTGTAAAAAGCTTGGGCTTGATGTTACTTGGTCTCGTCCGGAATGGTTATTAACACAAGTTCTGCCCATTCCGCCTCTTCATGTTCGTCCCAGTGTTAACATGGGTGGCGGATCTGGTACAAGTGAGGATGATTTGACCCATCAGATTGTCAATGTGATCAAGAGTAACATTGCTCTCAAGAATGCAATCATGAATGGTGAACCTCAAATTATCGTGGAGCAGTTTGAACAGAGTTTACAGCATAACGTTGCTGCGTTTATGGATAATGAATTGAGAGGGATGCCTCAAGTGACGCAGAGATCTGGTCGTCCGCTAAAGACTATTGTGCAGCGCTTGAAGGGAAAAGAAGGACGTATCCGTGGTAACTTGATGGGAAAGCGTGTCGATTTCAGTGCCCGTACAGTAATTACAGCTGATCCCAATCTTGGTATCCATCAAGTAGGCGTGCCCCGTAGTATTGCCATGAACTTGACAGTGCCTGATAGAGTTACTCCATTTAATCTTGCGGAATTGAGTGCACTCGTAGCCAATGGACCTACCGTTCACCCTGGCGCAAAGCACATTATTCGCTCTGATGGTACTCGTGTGGATCTTCGTTTCGTGAAGAACAAGTCTGATCTGATGCTTTCCAATGGCTGGATTGTTGAGAGGCATTTGCGTGATGATGATGTCATTCTTTTCAATCGTCAGCCATCGCTTCACAAGATGAGTATTATGGGACATCTAGCAAAAGTCCTAGATTGGAGTACATTCCGATTGAATCTTTCGTGTACAAGTCCTTATAATGCAGACTTTGATGGTGACGAGATGAATCTCCACGTCCCGCAAAGTTTGCCCGCTCGTGCAGAGGCGGAGCTCATGATGTTAAGTCCCCGTGTGATTGTTTCCGGACAATCAAATCGTCCTGTGATGGGAATTGTGCAGGATTCTCTGTTGGCTGCGCAAAAGATGACAAAGAGAGGCGTGTTTCTTGAACGAGATTTAGTTTTCAATATTCTCATGTGGATAACCAATTGGGATGGAAGAGTACCTTTACCTGCTATCTTGAAGCCAAAGGAATTGTGGACGGGCAAACAAATGCTCAGTCTAATCTTACCCAAGATCAATCTGGTAGGAAAGGCAAACAGTGGACCTGGAAAGGATGCTGATGGAAATCCGATGCCCAATACCTTTAACGCCTACGATCACGAGGTAGTCATTCAAGATGGAGAGTTGCTAACTGGTACAATCGACAAGAAGACTATTGGATCCGGAATGGGCGGCATCATTCACACGTCTTGGCTTGACGTCGGGTGGGAGGAGACTGCTAGATTCATGAATCAAATTCAGCAAGTAACGAACTACTGGGTATTGCAAAGTAGTTTCAGTATTGGAGTTACAGATACTGTTGCAGATGTTGAAACAATGGAACAAATTGAGTCCACTATCAACAAGGCCAAGCTTCAAGTACTTGACCTTGTTCGTCAGGGTCAGCAGGGAGATCTTGAGACTCAGCCAGGTAGAACAATGGTAGAGAGTTTTGAACAGTTCGTGAATAAAGTTCTAAATACAGCCCGTGATCATGCAGGAAAATCTGCACAGAGCAGTCTTGATGAAACTAACTCTGTGAAGGCGATGGTAACTGCGGGAAGTAAGGGATCCTTTATCAATATTTCTCAAATTATTGCATGTGTCGGACAACAGAACGTCGAAGGTAAACGTATTCCCTATGGATTCAAACGCAGAACGTTGCCTCATTTCACAAAGGATGATTTGGGTCCTGAAAGTCGAGGATTTGTAGAAAACTCTTACCTGCGTGGACTCAGTCCCCAAGAATTTTTTTTCCATGCGATGGGAGGACGTGAGGGTCTTATCGACACTGCATGTAAAACTGCAGAAACTGGATACATTCAACGTCGCCTTGTCAAAGCGATGGAAACTGTTATGGCTAGGTATGATGGAACTCTCCGTACATCTGGTGGAAATATCGTACAATTTCTGTATGGAGAGGATGGAATGGATGCAGTATGGATTGAACGTCAGCAATTCGGTTTGCTGACATTAGCAAAAAGAGAGCTTGAGCAAAAGTACAAGCTTGATACTTCTGACCCAGATTTTGACAAAGACGCGCAAGGCTTGCCGTTCCTTGAGCCGGCTATTGCAGATGAGTGTCGCCATGACCCTGAGGTCCAAATGTTGTTTGACAAGGAATTAGAGACACTGAAAGAAGAGCAAGCCATTCTTCGCGTTGTCATGGCTAATCGTGAATCGGGCCGTGCGAGTGATCCCAGTTCTTATGCCCCCGGAAATGTAATGCGAGCTATGAATAGCGCTACTCGCCAATTCCGCATCGACAAATCTCAACCGTCTGACATGCATCCCAAGGATGTTGCTAGAAAGGTGAATGCATTACTTGATAGGCTCGTTGTGGTAACTGGAAGAGACAACCTAAGTGTGGAGGCACAGACTAATGCCACAACCCTCTATCGTATTCTCATTAGAAGTTCATTATCCTGCAAGCGGGTACTAATGGAGTATCGTTTCAGTGAGGCTGCACTGGATTGGGTTATTGGAGAGATTGACACCCGATTCCACCAAGCTAAGGTGAATCCCGGAGAAATGGCAGGAGTCCTTGCTGCGCAGAGTATTGGAGAACCTGCAACGCAAATGACTCTCAACACATTCCATTATGCGGGAGTCTCTGCAAAGAATGTAACCCTTGGTGTGCCTAGGTTGAAGGAGATCATCAATGTTGCGAAGACTGTCAAAACACCAAGTTTATCAATTTATCTCCAAGAAGAAGTCAGCGGCGATCCCGATGTTGCTTCGCTAGTACACTCACTCATTGAGTACACAGTGCTTGGTGATATTGTCAAAATGACTGAAATCTTTTACGACCCTAATGTCAAGAATCCTGTGGTGGAGCAAGATATTGAATTTGTGAAGGACTTTTATGATCTTTCTGAATTTTCTGACGACGATTTACGAAGACTATCGCCTTGGGTACTTCGAGTTGTGTTGAATCCCACTATTTTCTTTGACAAGAAGATGAGAATGAGTGAGATTGTTGAAGTTGTTCGTAATGAATACGGAGGCGATTTGCACGTTGTCACCTCTGATGATAATGCTGATGAACTTGTACTTCGGATCCGCATTGTCAACGATGTACCCCATGGTGGTGGACAAGGTGGCTTTGATGAATTAGGCAATCCAATTCCTGAGGAAGAAGATAATGATGCTGGTCAGGAAGATGATGTTTTCTTGAAAAGACTCGAAAAGAGTCTTCTCACAAGTCTCAAACTCCGCGGTGTAGAAGATGTCAAGAAAGTCTTTATGCGCGGCGGTGCGAAGAAATCTTTCTGGGATGATGAGAAAGGATTTGGAATCAAAGATGAGTGGGTTCTTGAAACGGATGGAACAAATCTGATGGGAGTACTTGGAGTTGACTTTGTTGACGCCACAAGGACTACAAGTAATGACATTGTTGAAGTTTTGGTTGTTCTTGGAATTGAAGGAGTGAGAGCTTCGATTCTTAGTGAACTTCGAAATGTCATTAGTTTCGATGGTTCTTATGTGAACTACCGTCACTTAGCATGTCTTGTGGATGTAATGACAATGCAAGGGCATCTTATGGCAATTGATCGTCACGGAATTAATCGTGTTGAAAGTGGACCATTGCTCAGATGTTCTTTCGAAGAGACCGTAGATATGCTTATGGATGCAGCAGTGTACGCTGAAGAAGAGATATTGAGGGGGGTAACAGAGAATATCATGATGGGACAACTTGCTCGAGTGGGTACTGGTGATATGGATCTCCTCCTTGACGAGCAGAAAGTTTTGCGTCATGCTGTTGAGATTGTCAATGACCAATGGGGTGAAGACGATCAAAACGGTGCAGGTGGTCTTGGATCGGAAACGCCGTATGCCCCATCAACGCCATTTTCTTCCAGTCCAATGCTTGGCAGTGAAATGTCTCCCATGGTCGGTGGTGCTTTTAGTCCTGCTGTTGGAGGTGCAAGCTTTTCTCCGTCCTACTCACCAGCAAGTGGAAGTTATGGAGCATCATCTGGTTCTTATGGAAGTGCTGCATCCCCGGCCTATAATCCCACCAGTCCTGCGTACTCACCAACAAGCCCGGCTTATTCTCCGACGTCGCCTGCGTACAGTCCCACAAGTCCAGCTTATAGTCCTACGAGTCCGGCTTATTCCCCGACGTCGCCTGCATACAGTCCCACCAGTCCTGCATATTCACCAACATCTCCTGCATATTCACCAACATCTCCTGCTTACAGTCCCACTAGTCCGGCGTATTCTCCCACTAGTCCGGCATACTCGCCTACTTCACCTGCGTATAGTCCCACCAGTCCGGCTTACTCTCCCACTAGTCCGGCGTACTCACCTACATCGCCTGCGTACAGTCCCACCAGCCCTGCATACTCACCAACAAGCCCGGCTTATTCTCCGACATCGCCTGCGTACAGTCCTACAAGCCCCGCTTATAGTCCTACCAGTCCGGCTTATTCCCCGACGTCGCCTGCATACAGTCCCACCAGTCCTGCATATTCACCAACAAGTCCGGCTTATTCTCCTACATCACCTGCGTACAGTCCTACAAGCCCCGCTTATAGTCCAGGAGGCGGCGATGAAGATGAAGATCATAACCACGATTAAAACAATACGCAGCAGGGGTGCCTCTATGAATTCATGACGGTCTGAAATCAATAATATTGCAAAAAAACATAAAAATATACGTGGAATCAATCCAAAATGGATTCCTATTTAAGAAATGCAACTGTCGTTGCTATTAATTTTTAAAGCTAAAAATAGAAACAAAACATAAAATTCTCGTCGTAACTTATTCATTACAGTTTCATCAATAAGTATTAAAAGTGGGTCCTCGGTGCGAAGCAAAATAGCGATATTGTAGTGTGTGGTTGAAAGTTACTTCTATCGCCATGTTAGGAATAATCATTGCATCCTGTTAAGTTATTATTACCAAGCCCCCCACTTCTAGTACTCAGAATAAAACAGAATACTTCTCGTCGATGTTTAAACGATCCATGAGGCGCTGGCGTTAATCGATGCTCGTTGCACCATCTAGTCGTACAGAGGTATGACCGTTGAGATTCAAAAAAGCTTCCAAGATGTCAAGCATTTTACTCATTTGGGGAAATATGAGAACTCGATGCTTTCCTTGAACGTCTTCGTTCCATTTTCATCTATTCTCTCTCACCCATCGGAGAACAGAGAGATGACCACGACGAGCTGCAGCGGTACAAGTCTTCGAATTCCAGGGACACCACTGGAGGAGGGAGAGATGCCCACTGGAGAGGATTCCGTACAAGTATTTTTATTGCCCAGTTTGAAGTTGCTTTCCGCTTCTTTGACATTGCTTTCTCTCCAGACTTCAACCCACCTTAGCTATCGCAAATCAATCCCTTCTCTTTGCATTATTTCTCATAACTTGCAACTGTTTCATGAATGCCGGAATATGGTTGATACAATCCTTTCTTCGTTGTACTAACTTTACAGCTGAATCCAATTGCCTTCAGCGAACATTAGATAAAATAAAACCGCCGTTGCCGATCTTGATACCCTCTTTTGGCAATGAACTAAAGCACTTCCGTAATCGAGGCCTTTTGAAATAAAGGTACAATTTGTGGTGCTTAGGTCGAAACATTGGATGTGGCAGCATCGTAAACAGGGATGGGCTAGTAAATATAACGAAAAACTTTTTGCACTTCATCTAAAATTTAAGAAATACGTAGTCCAACCACAATTTTGCTCTTCTATTGCTACGACGGCGTGCCTTTAGACTGAACGATTAGCAATGAAGAGGGAGATTTATTGTTTTGTACTCTGTACAGGAATTGCTCATTATTTTTTGAATTTGTTGGAGGAAGATGTTGCAACTGGTGTAAAATACATATTAATAGGAGCGACGTTGAAGGTTAAAATGTGTGCATTAAAGTTTCATTAAATATATTTAATCACTACATTGAACATGTAAATGGAATGACATCGACATGTTTTAGCACTGAATTGGTTGGTTGCATCGGGAGTTCCGCATAAGTCACTTCGAGCTGTTTCTCGTCTTGCTATAAATAATTTTTAGGTTTGATCTAGCCACCAGAAGAAATGTTTTCTCTGCGATCAGAGTGCTGGTAATCCAGCTCTCTTCTATGCTTTCCTGTCTAATGGCAAATAATCTATTTCGGTGACCTGATCGGTAGTACTTTCGGAAGCCTTCACATCATCAAGCGACATCCTTGGAATGTTCAGAACTTTTTCCCTGAGTGTCTCCTTGTACCTAGAAGTCGATTGGGAAAAGTAGATATCATTGAAAGTACCATAGGAAAGTGTGCATGCAGGTGAAAGATCATTGACGTTGCCATCTATTCCTTTGCTAAAAGAAATTTCAGATAGAAATGCCTCATTTCCTCCTTCCAGCATTGATAAAACATCGCTAAATATCCAGTCTAAACTGTCAAAACTCTTCATTTCTTTTTCTCTGCCTCCGCACAAGTGTCTAAATGCACATCTATCACAAATAATCGTCCCATGAGCAATAGATGCCCAAGCTAAAAACTGTTTCTTGTTCGTGTATTTGATGGGAGACCCGCAATCGCAACATCTAGAGTTTCCTGGGAGCAGTTTGATGATATTCAAAATGTGTTCGGGGATTTGCATGCTCATTCCATTTTCACCTCTATCATTGTAGAATGCGTGACTTTCATGGAGACGTGTAGCGTCAAGAAGCATTGGGCATTTCGTATACTTCGAGAGAAAAGATACAGCTGTAAGGAAATCCTCTTGTGGATAATATGATCCATCCGCTGGCTGTTCCAGCACGTTTTTAGTGCCTTGCTGAACATTGCGAAAGTCTACTTCCGTAAATGTTTTTGAAAAGTGATTTTGGAGCTTTTCAATGGCGAGGAGTGAGCGAGTGAGAAGGGCTCTCTCATTCGCCTCTTTTGTCAGCAACACTGACGAAAAAGTACCATTAGATAGTTGCCAATTCGTGTTCATCGATTTTGAGCCTTTGGAGCCAAAAATTGATTTGCCACTCTCCTTCGAAACAATTCTGTTGAAGATGTTTCGCGAAGAAGGACTGGAATTGATATTATGCTTTGTGCGATCGAGTTTGTAACGAAAGTCGGACACATCGCTTATTAAATGATTAGAAATTTTGAAAATGGATGGAGATCTATCTGAAGCACTAGACATGTCACAAGGGGCGATATTGTTGCCAACTTTCTGATGCATTGTTTTCTCTCCTCTTTGACGGCGATATTGAATTTTGTTTTGCAGAATAGCAGCAGAAATAGAACATCCCGAAGAACTGGAATCGTCGTTGATCGAATGAAAAGTTGAATTGAGATACAGATCAGAAAGTCCATCGTCTGCGACTAAAGCACAGGATCTGGTCAGAGCACCTGGCGGTCTATTCCTTCTCCTTCGAGCTTTCTTGGTTGAGGATTTACCTTCCTCGCGGTTATCGAGAGACCTGCCGCTCTCCTGATTTCTGGGTCTGGGTCTGGAAATCCTAGAACTCCCTTCGTTGGCAACAGAAGCACAGCTTCTGGTGAGAGCACCAGCCGATCTGCTTCTCCTCTTTTGAACAGCCCTGCCTCCCTCGCGGTCA
>Ga0209712_10001749_pt1 | contig 18279 bp, 13 predicted proteins | sample ArcOceMetagenome_FD_187443 | JGI IMG/M metagenome (GOLD analysis project Ga0209712, IMG submission 187443) | Marine eukaryotic phytoplankton communities from Arctic Ocean - Arctic Ocean - Greenland ARC118M Metagenome (SPAdes) (version 2) | ecosystem: Environmental > Aquatic > Marine > Oceanic...
TCTCTATCAAAAAGATGTTGAGTTGTAAAATATACATAGAGAAAATACTCTATAATCATTATGATAGTTATTATAAGCAAAAATATAATAAACTTATTGACTTTAAAGGCATTATAAATTGGAACTGAAAAAAGTATCATTTCTACTATTGGAAAGAAAAGAATCATCCATAAATAGATAAATAAACCCTCTCCCGTTTTAATATTACTAACAATTTTTAATAGAGTGAAGTCATTATTTAATACCATTAAAACACAAAAGAAAATTATCTGTTTAATTATAAAATACAAGAAAATATTAAAAACTTTTAAATTTAGCATTTTTGTTAATTTCGTTTATAAAATTTAGCTGGATAGTAGGAAAAATCTCTTGCATGAGGTATTGGTCTTCCACTAAAAGATTGTGGAAATGCCTTAATAATGGGACCTTTATGTGTCTCTACAAAAGAAGGCTGCTTATAATTCATCAATGTTTCTCCTGTCTTGTTAAGTTTTAATGTTGCTGATGGAAAAATATTAGTATAAGCATTGACAGATAAATTACCACTTCCCGAATCATAGTTTATATTTAGTTTTTGAGATACATCAACTATTTTATACCCTAATACATTAAGCCCGTATTCTTCAACTTTAGGTACACTTACATGTTGTTCGTAATTTATAGTCGTACTAGGAGTAGCACCTCTAGTAATTGTGAAAACATTATTGTCACCTCCCTTACCAGGATAAAAATCTCTTCCTCCAACTACTCCGAATGTTTTTCCAATTGTTGTAATTTTTGAAGCATTTAATTTTGTGAGCTCACCTTTTGAATTTTCCTCAGCAGAAACTGTAAGAGTTGTTGTTAACTTATCTCTTCCAACTGACATAAAAGGTACAGGTTCAGGACCATCATAAGATGAACCAATAAAGCTATTAAAGGTAAATTCTAATTCTGTACCTAAGTAGGTTTCACCTTCTTTTGTTGTTTTTTGATTATTTGCATTATTATCCCAATAAATCGAACCATCTTCACGCTTTACAAAGTCATCAGGAGCCTTCCCATCAGGATCCACAAACATCACAGGATTCCCAAGCACATAATTATAAGCACTCCAAGCAGGAAACTTCGCCGCCAAAGGATCCAAACTTAAAAACCTCGCCACATCCGAGTCATAAAACCTCGCTCCTCTATAATCCAAACCCGTTTCCACATCACGCTCGTGTCTTGTCGTTACGTACTTTTCGGATGTTTTGATGAATTGGCGTAGTATTTTGCCGTAAGGGAAATAATCCGTGACGGCTTCAAGTGTATATTCAGGTACGACACCGATTGCTGAGTCACAACCTACTAAGAGTGTACCATAAACGATACGTGTATTCACTAAATAATCGTAAATCGTAGTAATGAAAATCGGGTTTGTGTATCATCGTCGGTACGGTCAATACTAAATCAAAAGAATCGTCACTACCTATAGTAAAATTATTCGCTACCGAGCCTAACAACCCTAATACTTCTTCTAAAGAAAATATTCTGACTGTTCCGCGCCTATCATCGTAAAGGCAAACTGATTACTTTATTTCGTCAATAGAGTCAGAGCATCTTTAATGAATGATGTTCATATTTTATCATCTTATTCCCAATTAATTTTCCACGAACTCTCCTTGAAATAACCCTCAACATCATTGAACGTTTCTACCCAATCATCAAAGGCTTCGCCTAAATTATTCTTGCCATTTTTGTTTTTAAATTGATATATGTAGAAGCCTCCTGTTTTTTCGTCAACTTCTACTAATACATACCATCCTTGTTGGTCACCTTTAACTATTTTACCTCTTGTGCTCAATTTAACCATATCAATCTTCTTTAATCTTTATGTGATTATTAACCTTTGGTTTCTTTTTCCCTTCAACTACTTGCTCAAGGTGTACATGTGGAACATTAGGCTTGTGATTCCCATTAAGGGAATTATCATCTATTCTGAATTGATTTACGGAACCATCAGCATTTTTTGCTCCACTTCGATAAACACCAGAGCCAGGTTTTCCTATTTCCTTTGCATTTTTACCAACAAACTCTATCCCAGCATCTATTACCTCAGTTTCAGTTAAAATAGATGTACTTGTTATATTTCCTTTCCCTATCTTAGTTTCATTAATTACCTCAAATATACTATTTAGACCTTTTGTTATTTTAGGTGCCTTTGCAAGGTCACCGACTACAGGAAGAAGTGCACCAAGAACACTTGCACCAGCACCCCAATAATCTCCATTTTCTAAAGATAGAGAAGCACTTAATCCATCAGAAATAGGTGTAGGATCAACGATACCTACAATATCTAAAGCAGTAATTAGAAAATCATTTCCACTTAATTCATGATTACCAGCTACATCACCTATAAAGTAACTTGCATCAACAGAAACGTCTATTAAATCAGTCTTGATAATAGTTCTCCTAATTTATCGTCACTAAAATCTACACTTCGTAAATTTGACTCTCCACTCAATATTTGGAACAACTCTAAGCGTTCTTCTACCCATTCCTCAACAGGAGATAATCTGTGGTCACATTCACTTAACATATAACATAACCATACCCCCACAATTTGTCCTGCTGATATTCCTACCCAATTGCCATGCAACGCATAATGTTTATCTATTATCTCTATTATTCCGTATGATTTCACTATTTTATATAGTAACGGCAGCTCGTCAGCTCTTACTGAAAGTAATTTCGGTTGTTTTGTCGGTAATATCATTTTGCAAAAAAACTAATTTTAATAGATTTTTCATACTTTTAATTTCACTATCTTTTTTTAGCGAAAGCTAAGTCAGATTGGTTCATAATCTAAACACCTCTATTGGTTTTATTTTTTTTATCTTAAAAATTTGTCCTGCTTTTTTGAACCACCTCAAGAACCATCCGTCATCGTAAAGGTAAACTGATTATCTTCTTGACAAGGATGAAAACTATCATTTTGATGTAATTAACTTTTTTAAGTTAAAAAATATATTTAATAATAAAAGTGATATTATGTAAATAATTGCTATGATATTTGGATACCAAATCTCATAATAAATATTATATTTTTCAACAAGTAAAAGGATTAAGAAAAATAAGGCTAATGAATATATTAAACCATCACCATTACTCCTCTCTTTATTGATAAAATATATAATTACATTGAATATAATTAATAGTAGTTGAATTAAAGCAATTATAACTTCACTTAAAAAGTTTAAATCAAAAAGATAATCTCTTTCCGATAACATTATGATTAAAAATAACACAATAATACCTACCATTTCATTTTTGGTTTTAATCAGGTTTTTCATCTTTAACAATTTGACTATTTTCAGTTATGGTTATACTCTCAGTTTGTAAACGCCTTTTTTCAAAAAAATTTCTATAAATGAAAGCACCTGCATCGGCTGCTAAAATATAATCTCCTGCGTATGGAACCTTTTTTTTCAAACTTGCAGGAAGCTTTTTTATTACCTTTTTATGGTTTGCTGCTCCTCCAACTACTCCTCCGAAAAGAGAATAATCTGCCATTATTTTATAAAAAGCACTTTTACCAATAATATCTCGTCCATCCTTTTTATAAGCTTTAGTATATGCTAAAAGAATAGACTTTTCATTATTTAATATGTTTGAGTTTAATGTAAAATCATAAGATTGTCCATCATCTTGAAAGTCTATTGCTTCTCTTTCTGTAGAAGTCGTATTTACTGTAGTTCCTAAGCGTTTATATCCTACATTATAAGAAAATGTTGATGTTGTAGTGGTAATTTTTGTTTGAGCAGACTTAATCTCACGACTATCCTCGGTTAGAGATATACTTTGTTCTGTTGTTACTGTAGTAACAGTTGAAGTTATATTATCTCCATCTTTTACTATGGTATGAAGTGTTCTTGCATCAGTTGTTGTTATTTTTGCACCACCATTACTATATTTTGATAGAGGATAAATAGTAGCACTAACAGTTTGTTTGTATGAACTCCTTATATAATATGGTTTAGGTGCCTTCCCGTCAGGGTCAATAAACATCATCGGATTCCCCAACACATAATTATAATCACTCCACTCAGGAAACTGTGCCGCCAAAGGATCCAGCGATAAAAACCTCGCCACATCACTATCATAAAACCTCGCTCCCCGATAATCCAAACCCGTTTCTGTATCACGCTCATGTCCTGTACTCACATACTTCTCAGGCGTTTTGATAAACTCTCGTAGAATCTTGCCGTAAGGGAAATAATCCGTGACGGCTTCAAGTGTATATTCAGGTACGACACCACCTTCTGAGCCACAGCCGACTAAGACCGTACTATATACGATTCGAGTATTTCGTTAAAGTAAAAGCCTGTAAGGTTGTTTGTTTTATTGATTTTGGGAAACATTTCATGATATTAAGTCTTTGGATTATTTTTAATACGTTTAAATGAAATAAATGGACTTTGTAAAAATACTATCTTTAATATATATATTTTAATTATTGATAAAAAATTTGTAGAAAACTACATTCAAAAAATGTCTTTCTTTTAATTTTGAAATTAAATTAGCCATTGTTCTACATTTTTTTTAAATTTGGTATTTCCTAATATCCAAATAAGACTCAGATGCTCGTTAAAACTTATGGAAGTGCCGTTTATGGAGTTGATGCCCGAACAATTACCATAGAAGTGAATGTAGATGGACAAGTCGGTTCAGGTTTAGGTTATTTTTTGGTAGGTTTGCCCGATAATGCGGTAAAGGAAGGTTATCAGCGGATTCAAGCTGCGGTTAAGAACTCCGGAATGCGTTTGCCGCGCTTAAACACAACGGTGAATATGGCTCCGGCAGACATTCGTAAGGAAGGTTCTTCGTATGATTTACCAATTGCGATTGGCATGTTGGCAGGAATGAAACAGATGGTTTCAGCAGAAATTGGAAATTTTGTGATGATGGGCGAATTGTCGTTAGATGGCACATTGCAACCTATAAAAGGTGCATTACCAATTGCGATTCAAGCAAGAAAAGAGAAATTTCGTGGTTTAATTGTTCCAAAACAAAATGCAAAAGAAGCGGCAATTGTTAATAATTTGGAAGTTTATGGCGTAGAAAATATAAAAGAAGTCGTTGATTTTTTGAATGGTGATTTGAAATTAGAACCAGAGAAATTCGATACAAGAGAAATCTTTTTTAGCAATCAAAATGTCTACGACGTTTGTTTTTCAGATGTTCGAGGACAAGAAAATATAAAACGTTCTTTGGAAATCTCCGCAGCTGGTGGACACAATGTAATTTTGATTGGGCCTCCAGGAGCAGGAAAAACGATGTTGGCAAGACGGTTTCCAACGATATTGCCGCCGTTGAGTTTGAATGAAGCATTAGAAACGACGAAAATTCATTCCGTTGCCGGAAAGTTACCGAAGAATTCTGCTTTGGTCACGACTCGACCTTTCCGTTCGCCACATCATACGATTAGCGATGTCGCCTTAGTTGGCGGTGGCTCGAATCCGCAACCTGGTGAAATTTCATTAGCTCATAATGGCGTTTTGTTTTTGGATGAATTACCAGAATTCAAACGACAAGTTTTAGAAGTTTTGCGGCAGCCAATGGAAGAGCGAAAAGTGACGATTTCAAGGGCGAAAATTTCGGTGGATTATCCAGCGAGTTTTGTTTTAGTTTCAAGTATGAACCCATGTCCATGTGGCTATTACAATCATCCTGAGAAAGATTGTGTTTGTGCTCCTGGCGTCGTGAAAAGATATTTAAATAAGATTTCAGGACCACTTTTAGATAGAATTGATTTGCACGTGGAAGTTACGCCCGTTTCTTATGATGAACTAACGGCAAATACTCGAGAGTCCGAAACGTCGGAAGATATTGCAAAACGAGTCGTCGAAGCTCGAAATATTCAAGAAAATCGATTCGAAAAACATCCATCTATTTATAGTAATGCTCAAATGCCAAGTCGCTTAGTTAGAGAGGTTTGTGCAATTAGTGAAGATGGAAAGATGCTACTAAAACGCTCAATGGAAAAATTACAATTATCGGCTCGGGCTTACGATAGAATTCTGAAAGTCGCTCGAACAATAGCAGATTTGGCAGGAAGTGAAAGTATTAGTATCGAACATTTGGCGGAAGCCATTCAGTTTCGAACTTTAGATAGAGAAGGTTGGGCCGGTTAGGTGTTGAATTATTTGAATTAATCGCTGTTCACCAATAAAATTTGTTATAAATACCCAGACCTATTTATTCGTAAAGACCTCACCAGTTTTAAAACTGATGAGGTCCGATTATCCGTATTCTATAAAAATATAGCTACTTTTAAGTATGGCATAGATAGTTTCAGGTAGCCGCTTATTGCGAATTTTCGATAAAATTACAACGGAACGATATATAAAAACCCAAAATAAAATCATGGATAACTTTACTAAATTCCCAAAAACTTTTCCATAATATAAAATCCACCATAAATATAAACGAAGCAAAGTATGAATTGACCGACTATTAATGCACCGATGTATTTCCAATAATTAATTCGCATCGCTCCCGAAACATAGCCAATTGCATCGGTCGGAACAGCGGGAAACATGACCCAGGCGGTAATAAATAACGCTCCAAACTTTGAGTTTAATCCACCTTGAATTCTATCATAAACGTCTTTATGTTTCTTCAGCCAAACTTTGAAATCTAACTTATCTGAAAAGTAATAAATTAAAGAAGAAGAGATAGCTACGCCTAACATCGTAATTGAGAAAAGCCATTCTAAATCATTCGGAAAAATTAGGATACCTGCAAAAATGAGTAAAGTCGATGGAACCATGGTGAAACTTCGAAAAATATGTAATAGTAATAATACAAAAAGTCCCGAGTTATGATATTGTTTGATGAGTATCGCAATATTTTCTTTGTGGAAAACTTGTGGATTGTAAAGGTAATAAGCGAAGATACTTATGACCAGAAATATCCAAGCTAATCGGATATTTTGTTTTGTTATAACTGTGTTCATTCGTTTTGTAACGTTGATTATCAATATATTTAAGTATAAATTTATGATAATCAATGGTCTGTATCAAGTTTTAAGTTCAAATATTATACAATTAATGATAATTTTCCCATTAGCATTATAAAATATTCGATAAGCTTATAGAATTGATTCATCCTAATTCGTCATTTTAAGTACCTTAATATTCTAAATTGACGCTAAAATATACCCGATAATCGAAATACTAACGAATTTTTGAACTCTACACCAATATTTGGCATCAAAAAAAACAATTCCGAAATCTATAAATATCTGATGACTTTGATTTCAAAAGGCGATGCAAAAACATTGACAAATAAGTCTAAAAAAGACAAATTAAGATGACTTTTTTAAAGGTTACTTTAAATACGCTCGATAATTTTTGCTCCGATATAAAAGTGCTCCATAAGTAAATATAAATAAACGATACTTGCCTACTTCAATTATGACTTTAAATTCAGGAATCATTGATAATCAAACCTATCAAATATCAAAATCTGCCAGATATTTACGAATAAATAAATTCGAATACTTACTCATCCATTATGAATCAATTGTTTATACCTTTTTAATGTGGCTACAAACTTATCGTAGGTCTTGATAAAGAGAAATCTATTTAATTTATAATCTTAAATGCAATTTCAAAATCCAATACAAAAAAATCCGCCACCCTAAAACGAGTTCCGCATGACGGATTTTTAAATTCATTCGATATTTCTAAGTTCTAAAAATATCTTCGTTTTCCTGAATATTCCATCGCTTCGCCTTTTCCAAAACCATAACTAAGTCCAAGTGTCATAAAACGACCTCTAAAGCCTCGATTGTATAAGTAAAAATCAATTTGAGTCGTTTCACTTTCACGAATTCGAGAAGCGAAAACATCTCTAATACTAAGGTTCAAAACAGCTTTTCCTTTGAAAATTTTCTTACGCAAACCTAAATCTGCCGATAACATATCCGAAACGATACCTTGAACGGTTTGTTCTTTTGATTGATAACGACCTACAATTTCAAAATCAATATCCGCCGGTAAGTTAAATTTACTCGTCCATTTTGTGGACCATTGACTGGCCGAAAAATCAAAAATTGTTCCTTCTAATTCACCTTGACGATTGAAATAATTATAGTTAAAATCACCGTTTAAGGTAAACCACTTTTTTAGACTAATCTTCGTGTTAAACTCAATTCCTGTTGATCGTTTGGTACCAATGTTATATGGTTTGAACGTATTCACATTATCTTCAAAAGTTGCGATTCTATCAATAACTTCTGTCGTATAACGATGAAAAACACTCAGATTCATCGAAATTTTATCTAAGATATAAATACTCGAAGCTTCGTAAGAATCTGTAAATTCAGGTTGTAAATCAGGATTTCCTGCACGAATACTAAAGTTATTACGAATATTAAAAAAGGGATTCAAATCCCATAAACGAGGGCGATAAATACGGCGAGAATAACCCGTTTGAACAGAGAATCTTTCCGTTACTTTGTATGAAATATGAGCAGACGGAAATAAGTTATTGAAATTTTGACTATTCGTTTCGTTATTCGTTACCAGAAGCGTTTTCAAATCCGTATTCTCTAAACGCAAACCAACTTTTACACCAAAATCTTTATGCTCAAAAGCACCAGTTCCGTAAAATCCCAAAACCTTTTGGTCATATTCAAAAATATTCGTCAAGCCTGTTTTTGTAACCCATTCTCCGTTTTCTAAATCCGTCACCGCAAAATCATTACTTACATCTTGAATCACATATTGAGCACCTGTTTCCAAAGTAAATTTCTTAGAAAACGGTTTCGTATAATCCAAGTTAAACGTATATTTAGCTTCCTGGAAATTCGTACGAGTTCTCTGTTCGCCGCTATTCTCATTCGAACCGGAAAGCGTTATATTTTCAAATTCTGAGGATTGATCTTTTCCAAAAAAGCTACCTAAAGCACTGAATAATAAAACGTGTTCTTTATTATCTTTAAAATCACTTTTATACTGTAATTCGTATTGAAATTTCGGATTCAAAGCTTCCGTCGTTTCTATTCGATACCATTCCGAAACGATGTCGCCATTCGCATCTTCATATTTGAAATCGGTGCGAGAGGGTTGCTCTTCGATTTCATACGCAAGACTACCAGAAAGCGTCAACACATTTCGAGGATTGATATAATAATCCGTTCCTAGAATGAAATTATAAAATTGCTCATTTCTGTATTCCGTTCCTTCGCTATAAATCGTATTATTATTGACCAAATCACGGTTGATATTTTCATTAAATCTTGGCATTTTTCGATAACCGGCTCCAACTTGCGTAAATAAATTAAACTTCTCTGTCCGACGATTTAAGCTCAAGCCAACACTATGATTTACAGGATAACCTACATTCAAAGAAACCGAACCATTCACCCCTTTTCGTTCCTCTTTTTTTAAGATAATATTAATAATCCCTGCAGTTCCTTCTGCTTCATATTTCGCCGATGGATTCGTAATGACTTCCACTCGCTCAATCATATCTGCCGTAATCGTTCCGAGTGCACCGCCTTGCTCACTCGCAATCACGGATGGTTTGCCATTAATCAGAATCTGAACCCCTGAACTTCCCCTCAAACTAATCACACCTTCAATATTCACATTCACCGATGGCACATTATTCAAGACTTCGTAAGCACTCGCACCCGTCGAACTCAAATCTTTTCCGACATTAAAAACCCGTTTATCTAATTTGAAAACGGTCTGTGATTTCTCCGCCCGAACGACTACTTCATCCAAAATTGCACTATTCCCAGCGAGCGTAATAACGCCTAAGTCAATTTTATTATTAACAATTTCAAATTCAGTAATTATCTTTTTTTCATAACCAATAAACGTCACTTCGATATAAATATCCGTTGATTTCGATTGCAATGAAAATTTCCCATCTAAGTCTGTAGTTCCACCTGCGACAGCAGATTTGGTCGCTTTATCCGCAATCATCACCGTTGCAAATTCAATCGGTTGCTGACCACTATTTTCCACCACTCTTCCCTTAATCATAACGTCACCTGTTTGAGCAGAAATGATATTAGAAAATAACATTGAAAACGCTAATAAGATAAATGATAAGTATGTTGTGTTCATTATTTTTTGTTTTGTTCGATTTAACGCTACAAAGAAAAGATGGTTTACGGGAATTAAGAAATAGAATCTTTGAACGACGTTTCTTAGTAGGTAAACGGCAGATTTATTCGAGGTCAGTTAGGCAGATTTACTATACAAAGTAAAAGAAAATACAGAAATGTACGACTAGTAAAACTAAAAAGCGATTCCGAAAATCGAAATCGCTTTTTAAACAAAAGAGGCCTTTACACAAGCACTTACTCAACAATATTTAACCCCCTGCTCCATAAGATACAAACGTATAAAAATCGCCTTCCTTTGTGATAGAAAAGCTGGCAGAACTACCTTCACCCTGCATATTTACCTCTATTTCAGTTAATTCGTCATGATCATATTTTATAGAAATACTTTCTACACCATAATATTCTCGTAATGCTGTATAGTCAAAATAATAGCATTGTTCACAATGTATAGTACTATAAATACCTTTTATCTTCTTTATCTTATTTTCATCTTTTATCGTTAATGATTTAGGCGTAGAAGAATTAGGTAAATCAAACTCTACACCATTAAAAAAGCCAGAATTAAGCTGTTTACCAATTAGGAACGCTTCTTGAAAACTTTTAGCTGGTATCGTCATTATTTCTCTCATATAGACAAATCCAGCTTCTTTCGCTTCTTCATCATCCTTTTCATCCTGATATTCATATGTCGCATCATATCCTTTTTGCTGCAGCTGTTTGGCATAATTCTTCATATTTTGAGATTTTTTAGGCACAGGAATACTTGATAGATAACCTCCAAACATATATCCTTTCTTATCATTATAACTCGTTTCCAGCATCCGTCCTTTAATTCCACTAACTAAAATTGACTCCGATTGAGGATCTATAATAACGTTCACTTTTTTACCATATTCAGCCACATTCATTTTTTCACTATCTAAAGAAGTACCTTCTCGCATTCGTAAACCAGAAGCCGCTAATACATAATAATCACCCGGATTTGTAAATTTTACTTTTATGGCTTTTCCTGACATAGGCGGTTCTTCTTCTATCGTAGAGGATTCATCAATTTCTTCGATATCAGACACTTTTTCACTAATAACAGGTTCGTCTTCCATCCCTTGTTCAGGTGTAGGTGAACTACTACACTGAATAAATAAGCCAACAATCAATAAATAAATATACGGTTTCATTTTTTTTTTAAGTTACTGTTCTCGTTTCGCTGAAATAAGAATCAAAAAAAGACTATAATTCATTTCGATAATGTATTAATTAATTCAAGTTGCCAGTTACGAGTTTCGTGATGCGAGTTGCTACTCGAATAGTTCAAAATTTCGAATGAATCATGATTTAAAACGAAAATAAAGCTAATTCGAGTATTATTTGAACTCGTAACCAGCAACTCGGATTAATTAAGTGTATTTCAGATAAGCGTATGTTTAAATTTAATTGGTCGATATCTTGTCGTTATTCTGTTTTTGTCTATTTGCAGTTTAACGTAAATATATAAAGGGACTATTTTTTTAGTTTATCTATAAGTACTAATTTTCGTGCTTAGGAGGCATCATCAAATGTAATACTATTATTTATTATATCTTGTGAAATACCTAATTTGTTATCAATGAAGTGTTTAAAAAATCATTAAGCATTTTTTGAATAAGAAATTATATCATCAGCTTATTAGAAGGGCAAACGCACCAAATTATTTCGTTTTACGAATTGATTTAATTTATTATTTTGTTTTCACACTAAATTATTTCGTGATCAATATAATATTTGGCGATTGGAAATCCTTCTTCTTTTCCTTAATGAAAAGAAGCAAAAACCAACCCGACAAGCAGCAGGCGGATCAAGGCTTGATTGATTTTTTTACGGCTGAAAGTATTGCAAAAGCTAAACAGACTGAAACTCGCTTCGCTCAAACACCAGTCTGTTCTTAAGGCTTTTCCAATACTTTCAGCCTAAAATCAAAAATGCCAATTCAAAAACAACGCAATATCGAAATCATTATTTTGATGCGTTTACCCTTGCTTATTAGCATGGTGATTCTAATAATTGAAAAAACTAGGGCTTTAACCAAAAGCCGAATTGTGTTGCGGTTAAAACCGCAGAAACTTATATTTATTTAATCACCGTGCTAAAGCAACAGTGCAGTTGAAACGCCAATAAATTTTTGAAACACTGTACTTAAAGCTTGTTTAAAATTTGTCGTTCAACCCAAACTTTCTGTCGTTTACCATAATCCATTTTTGAAATTGTATTAGATACTTTACATTTGAAATATGGTTGAACAACAGCAACAGAAATGGATATATTCAAAAGAATTATTCTTCCAAATTATATTACACATTTTGGTGTTTACCTTTTATGCAATTGATAAAAAACATCCAACTATCGAATCACATCAATTCGCATTTTTTCTAAATTATGCGATTGCTGCATTGTTCATCAATTACTTTTTACTACCTCGTTTTTTTTACAAAAATAAATATTGGGAGTTTGGATTAGGTTTATTAACTGTCTTCTTAGGAACTATTTTTATAGAAGAAATGGTCTTGGAGAAAATCTATTTCCCGGATACAAAAGGCAAGCGTTTTTTAGGTTTTTTTTATACCTTGATTGACGTAATTCCAGTAACCGTAATACTTTCAGGATTAAAATTTGGTTGGGATGCTTTAGTGAAACAGCGAGAAGTCGAAGCACTAAAATTATTGGTAAAAGAAAGTGAATTACAGTTTTTGAAGTCGCAAGTGAATCCACATTTTCTATTTAATAATCTAAATAATTTATACGCTTACGCGATTGAAAATTCGCCCAAAACACCAGAAATTATTTTAGAATTATCTTCCGTTTTGCGATATATGTTATATGAATGTCAAGCCAAATTAGTTGCCTTAACGAAGGAAATAGAACAGATGAAAAACTTCGTAAATTTGAATGAATTACAAATAGAAGCACGAGGTGAAATAACGCTTGAAACCAAAAATATACAAAGCAACTATAAAATTGCACCCCTGATTTTGATTACTTTTATTGAAAATGCTTTTAAACATAGCAACGCGAGTCTGACCAAAAATATTAAAATCGATATTTCAATCGAATTATTGGAAAATGGTATTTTGAAATTTATCTGTAAAAACAATTATTACCAACAACAATCAAATACGGATAGTTTGACGCAAGGAATTGGTTTAGAAAATGTCCAAAAACGATTGAATTTACTTTATCAAGATGCACATAAATTGAAGATTACGAGCGATGAAAATTGGTACGAAGTGGATTTGGAAATTGAATTAAATGAATAACTTGAATCATGTCGATTTTTAAAACCAACATGGTTTCTAACGATAAAAAAATGAACTGCATTATCATAGAAGATCAACCGCCGGCACAACGGATTTTGAAAAAATATATCAATGATATTGGTACATTGACCCTAAAAGGTACATTTTCAAATGCAATTGAGGCGACGACATTTCTAAAAACAGAATCGGTGGATTTAATATTTTTGGATATTCATTTACCTCAAATTTCGGGTATTGATTTCTTGAAAATGTTACCGAATCCACCACATATTATTTTGACAACCGCTTTCTCAGATTATGCGTTGGAGAGTTACGAATTCAGTGTGGTAGATTATTTACTAAAGCCTTTTTCATTTCAACGATTTGTGAAAGCGATTTCAAAAGTGCCTATTCAAATAGCAGAAAATACGATATCTTCGCAGCGAAAAGATATATTTATTAAGTCTGGTTACGAATTCATTAAAATCACAATAGATGATATTTTATTTATCAAATCCGATGCAGATTATACCGAAATTATTACCAAAAATAAGAAACATTTATCGTCAGAATCATTGCGATATTGGCAAGAGCATTTAGATAATGAGCAGTTTGTTCGAGTTCATAAATCATATATTATTAATACACAAAAAATAAGGAAAGTCATTGGCAATCAATTATTTATTGACAAGGAAATGAGTGTTCCAATGGGTCGAGCATACAAAGAAATATTCATTAATAAATTTATAAGATAAATACGAGTCGGCGTATTACGAGTTGCGATTTTGACCATTTTCATGTAACCTTTTCACGTCATTAGATTACGAAAAAGCGAAAAAATCACAACACGTAATCCGTAACTCGCAACCAAAACATCATGGCAAAACAAAGTTCATTCGCAATTAAGATGCGAATTATTCACCGTTATTTGGGATTCTTTTTAGCAGGAATCATGGCCGTTTACGCATTGAGTGGAATCGTTTTAATCTTTCGAGATACGGATTTTTTAAAACAGAAAGAAGTTATCGTTGAAAAATTAGAACCTGATATTCCTAAAGAAAAATTAGGAAAAGCATTAGATATACGAAAGTTAAAAGTGGAAAAAGCAGTAGGCGATATTTATTATTTCAAAGATGGAACGTATAATAAAGTGACTGGGGAAGCGAGTTATATAAAAAAAGAATTACCGCTTATTTTGGATAAAATGACACATTTACACAAATCGAAATCAGGCGAACCATTATTTTTCTTGAATATATTTTTTGGCCTTTCGCTCTTATTTTTTGTGATTTCAGCCTTTTGGATGTTTATGCCAAGTACTTCGGTCTTCCGCAAAGGAATGTATTTTACGCTGGGTGGAATTGTATTGACGTTGCTATTGCTATTTCTTTAGAGGAGTTAGCAGGTGTGAATTTGATAATCACTACTAATTAGACTTGACAGGTTTTAAAAACCTGTCAAGTCTTTTCGAACAGGAGAACCCAATCTCTAATATGGATCCACATCGATATTAATCTTAATACCCGACATTCCTTTTTCTTTTTGCAAACGTTGAGAAACCTCTAAAAGTAGATTTTTTGTCCCGTCAATTACCCGTTTATTGCGTTCTAATTTGACTAAAATATCCCGTAAATAATACGAACGGACTCTCGAAATCCCCGGTTCTGTTGGACCTAAAACCCTTGAACCTAATTTTTCTTTTAATACGGTTGCAAAATAATTTGCTCCGAATTTAACGTTATCAACTTTTCGATGACTTAGCGTAATTTTTATCAAACGCTGAAAAGGAGGATATAAAAATTCCTTGCGTTCATTAATTTCCCGACGGAAAAAATTCTCAAAATCATTCCTAAAAACCTCTGCCAAAACAGGATGTTCCGTATCATAAGCTTGAATGACAACCAAACCTTGTTTCTTCTTTCGTCCTGCTCGTCCACTCACTTGTGTCATCAATTGAAATGCACGTTCGGACGCTCGGAAATCGGGAAAATGCAGCAAATGATCCGCACTCAAAACACCAACAACCCCAACATTATCAAAATCTAAACCCTTAGTGACCATTTGCGTTCCGACCAAAATATCAATATGTTTTTGCTCGAATTTTGTAATAATTTCAGCGTGTGCATTTTTCGTACGAACGGTATCAAAATCCATTCGGCCGATTTTTGCTTTTGGCAATAAAATCTGTAATTCGTTTTCAATTTTCTCTGTTCCAAAACCCTTAATCATAATTTTATGCTGACCACAAGCGGGACAACTTTGCGGCACTTTTTTATGGTAACCGCAGTAATGACATTTTAAAGTATTGGAAAATTTATGGTAGGTCAAACTCACATCACAATTCACACATTCCGACACCCAACCACAAGTATCACAGCGAAGCGTCGGAGCGAATCCTCTTCTATTCTGAAATAGAATTGCCTGTTCGCCACGTTCCAAAGCCTGCGTTAATTCGTTAATTAAAACGGAAGAAAAATGCGATTGAATGGTCTTTTTCCGAGTTTCCTCTTTCAAATCTACGATATTCACTTTTGGCAATTTCAAACCACCAAATCGCTCTTTCATTTCCACCAAACCGTACTTTCCAGTCACCGTATTTTGAAAGGTTTCCACCGAAGGCGTTGCCGTTCCAAGAATGACTTTCGCCTTATGCGTATTACTCATCAAAACCGCCATATCCCGAGCATTATAGCGGGGTGCCGGATCCACTTGCTTGAAAGACGGATCATGTTCTTCATCCACAATGATTAAACCCAAATTGCGATAAGGCAAGAAAATACTCGACCTCGCACCAACGATAACCGACTTTCCATTTAAAACAGATTGCCAAATTTCAACGCGTTCTGAATTGTTAAAACGAGAATGATAAACCGAAATATCGTCCCCAAAAATCTTTTGTAATCGACTGATAATTTGAGCCGTCAAAGTGATTTCTGGTAACAGATATAAAACCTGTTCGCCACGTTCAATCGCCGCTTCGATGAGTTCGATATAAACCCGAGTTTTTCCACTTCCCGTCACACCATGTAACAAGACAACATCCTTTTCCTCGAAATTTTTCTGAATTTCTGCAATCGCTATTTTTTGCTGTTCCGCAAGCGGGAAACCGGTGATTAAATCCTCGGCATATTCATTCAAGCGACTAATTTCTTTTTTATAAATTTCTAAGATTCCTTTGTTTGCCAATTCCCGAATGATATTCGAGCCAATGCCCCCAAACTCCATCAATTCCTTTCGAGTTACATCCTTTTTGCTTTTGGATAATTGAATAAACGCAATCAAACCTTCCGTTTGCCGACTGGCTCTGGAAATATCCGCAAAAGCTTGTCGTAACAATTCATTAGCAGAGAAATAAGGTTCTGCTAATTTGATACAATCAATCGTTTTTGGTTTATATTTTTGTTTTAATTCGGCTTCTAAGGAAATGACTTTTTGATCTAATAACGAATCAATTAATTGATAAACCGTTTTTAAATTCACAATCTTCCGCACTTCCTCAATCGTCAATTCATTTTGAATCGTCAACGCTTCCGCAACCAAATATTCTCGATCATTCAAATTCGTAAAGTCACCCTCAAAAGTCGGATTTAAAACCAACTTCGTTTCACTCGCCAACTTTAATCCACTCGGCAAAGCCGCATTCATTACTTCGCCAATCGTACAGCAATAATAAGTTGCCATCCATCGCCAAAAGGCAAACTGTTTTTTGGTAACAATTGGTTCTCTATCCAAAATAGCAACAATCGGTTTCGGCGTATAAGCGTCCGGTTTCTCTAATGAAACTTGATACACTAAAGCCGAATACAGTTTATTTTTACCAAATTGTACTTCTACTCGAATTCCAGGCTGAATCTGTGCCACCATTTCTAACGGCACGGCATAGGTATACTCCTTTGGCAGTGCCAGTGGTAATATGACGGTTACGTAGGTTTGCGGAACGGTTGTCGGTTGAAAAAGCTCTTGCACGATTCGGATTTTCAAAACCTCATAGGTTTTCAAAACCTATGAGGTTTTTATGAATAAAATCATCATTATTTTGCGTAAAAATACACTAATTTGTTTGAAAATGTGATTACCAAAGACATTCATTTTCTTAAATAGAAACCGATTTGTGACACAATCAATTTTATTTAACTTTGCATCATGGATAAAAACACAATTAGAATTGGCGGTGTTCCGGAACATTTCAATTTACCAATTCATCTAGCAATAGAAAATGGCGATTTTAAAAGCCGAGGAGTCCATGTAGAATGGACGACTTTCAAAGGCGGAACGGGTCAAATGGCACAAGCATTAGAAAACGATGAAATAGACGTTTGTGTCTTATTAACCGAAGGGATTATTAATGCAATTATTAATGGAAATCCGAGTAAAATCATTAGTAATTACGTGATTTCTCCATTGTGTTGGGGCGTTCATACGGCAGCCGATAATCCATTGAATAACTATCTAGACATTCACAATAAAAGTTTTGCGATTAGCCGCTTTGGTTCCGGTTCTCACTTGATGGCAATCGTAGATGCAAATACAAAAGAAAAGCAAATTAAAGCCGAACAATTCACGGTGATTAAGAATTTAGAAGGTGCGTTGGAAAGTTTAAAAAAGCACGAAACGGACGTCTTTTATTGGGAAAAATATACGACAAAACCATATGTGAATTCTGGTAAATTGAAACGAATTGGTGAGTTTTATACCCCTTGGCCCTGTTTTGTAATTGCCGCTTCAGATAAAATTTTAAAGGAACAACCCGAAAATATTATCCGATTATTACGCACAATTCACGATTCTAATGATAAATTTATGCAAAATGAATACAGCGTCAATTTGGTGAGCGAACGCTATGGACAAAAACTCAAAGATGTCAAACGTTGGTATCATAATACAGAATGGGCGATTCATGGTTGG
>Ga0209712_10001750_pt1 | contig 18277 bp, 16 predicted proteins | sample ArcOceMetagenome_FD_187443 | JGI IMG/M metagenome (GOLD analysis project Ga0209712, IMG submission 187443) | Marine eukaryotic phytoplankton communities from Arctic Ocean - Arctic Ocean - Greenland ARC118M Metagenome (SPAdes) (version 2) | ecosystem: Environmental > Aquatic > Marine > Oceanic...
AAAGCAAACTTAACAACGACAACGACAACGAAAGATAAAATTATCTAAACTGGTGGAATGATTCATTTAGCAGCTTTTGCCAATGGTAAAAAGTGGAGATTAAAAGATGGAAAAACGGTAGAAGTTGACTTTCCGATTGAAACGAAAAAAGAAGGTATCAGCTTCTGCAAGACAGATAGATACTTATCTTTTCGGAGTAATCTTGGTTTGGGAATGATTGTTTTGGCTGAGTAGATTCATCCCCTCACTCGAAGTGAGGGGATGAATTAGCTTTTAACCTTAAAGCCAATTTGTCAATTGTACACCGGTAACATACTTAGAACTTTTTGTTTGGCGAAGTGGGAAATGTTGTGTAATTCTATCGGTATAAATATCATCTTCCATTTCGTATTTAATTTCCATGACGACCGCTTCCTCTTTCGTCGTATAACGAATAAAACGATTGCAACTCAAAAAGGAAGCATAACGAAGGTTTCTATCGACTGTAATTCGGAATCTTTTGTCTGGCGTTCCATAATAAGAACGGTTATAGGAATTTAGTAGAACTGGTGTCAAACCATATTTTTTGTCCAAAGTCTGATTCACTTCTTTCGTAATACCTTTCAAATCCGATAATTCAAAATCGGCCACTGGAAAAATATCCTTTGAACCAACTTCACTTGTTCGATATTTGATTTCCAAATTTGGATTTTGAATATCAAAAATATCTTCGCCATACCAACGAACTCGAAACTTTTTTCGCTCCGAAATTCCGTGTACATTATCGTGATAACATTGTAAACCAAGACTATCAAAATAGATATTATTAATTTGACGGTCAGGATAAATTTTCCGTAAACCAACCGGGTGCATCCGAATAGATTGCAAAATCACATGATGATTCAAATCACTAACCTTATATTTTCTTTCGTATCGCATTTTTTCTGATTTCTGGTTTCTGATTACGAATTATCTACTTTTTCGCCTTTCAGCTTTAAGGTCGAGCCTTTTTGTATTTTATGAAGGAAACGAATTGCCGTCGCTTTATAATTATTTATGATGATTTTCGCTCCGCCATATTCTGGTTTCTTTTGAAAAGCAATGAAACCTTGATTACAGTTATTTAATTCTATATATTCAACGACTAATTTTGATAAATCTTTGGAAGCGACTCCGATGTTTGCTCCATCCACACTTAACTTTTTCACATACACATCTGATTCTTCACCAACCGAAATTCCCTTATCGCCAGCATCTTTTATAATTGCATTCACGATAGTCAGCTTACTACCAGAGAAATCCATCCCGTCATTACCGGTTTTATAAAAATAAGCATCTCGAATAATTCCTGTTCCAAAGTCAATATCCAAACCATCACTAAAGGTTTCTCCGATAATTAAACCGGTAATATCAAACTTTGAACGAACGATATTTAAACCGTCTTCACATTTATTTTTAATAAATCGACATTGATTCATATTGATATCCGATTCATAGAAGGTCACTGCGCCGGTTAAGTTCCAGCCATTTGTGACCAAAGTGTTGAAACCATCGAAGGTTACATGAGCCATTTTTGAAGTCGAATTCGCTTGTAAAACCGTGAAGCCATTTGCAGAAAAATCCGTCGATTTTATCAAAATAGGTGCGTCCTTTGTCCCAATCATTGTGATTGGTGATTTTGAAATAAATTTCGCTTTTTTAATAAAATTTAATTCTAAATCGGAAGGAAAAATTACTTGATAATCTTCCGGAATCACGATATCTTTCGTAACCGTGTGTTTTCCTTTATTGAATAATACTTTATTTCCAATAACTTGATAAACGTCGGTTGTTGTAATCGTTGGATTATTAAAAACTTGCTGTAAAGCCGTTTCTCCCATTGGAGCGGTCCAATTTGAAATTGGTGAAGTGAATAAAGAATCTTTTCCTGGCAACTCAAAAAAGATATATTTCATATCTGATTTTGTTTCAAAATCCAAGAAATTCGGTGGCATTCGCTTCATATTACATTGCAAAAGGGGTTGATTTTTCAAAGTATCGACCATTTCTTTTTTAGACTTTCCGAAACCAACAACTCTTAATGGCAAAGCATGAAAATTCGTTGCTTTTACTTTTTTCCTCCCATCAGCAGTACTTTCTGTATAAGCTTGTAAACTGTGTTCGTTATAAGGTTCTATGATTGCACGAATATTACGAGCAGTCGTCAATCGTTTATCAAAGTCAAATTTATAATTCGGATAATCTCTTTTTAATAAGGTTTCCCGAGCAAAAATCTCACTTTCGATAGATGCCATGAATGGCTCAAAGAACGCACGACTTGAATATTTATACAAATATTTTGCATATTTTTCAATGAATTTTTCATTCTTAAATAGCACTAACAAAATGCTATTATCCTCAAAATCTTCATTATAAACTCCTTGTCCCATGAAAGTTCGTCCCGACCATTTCAAATCATGGCCTTGACTATAACCATCATATCCAATCGGTTCTAACTTTGATGTAACTGGATTATAATAATACCGAGAATTCGTCCAAACTACGCCATGATAAGCGGACATTACATCCACTGCGGCGTAATATTTTGCCATCGCTTCAAGATCGAAAATATCTTCTGCACTCTTCGTTCCATAGCGATATTGCTGCATCAGTTTTTGAGCTTGCTCAAATTGCTGTACTAAAGTTGAAGATTTCTGTGTTTTCTTTTCTTTGAACGGTTTGATTTGAGAGGCATCTTGTGCATCGGTGAATTGACGATTAAAGAATTTTTCTGTATTGTACATTTTTAATTCTCGACGAACATTCAACCATTGCAAATCCTCTGAAAATCTTACAATCGGACCTTCTCGACGTTTTTTGTATTCTACCAATTGTTTTTCAAAATGTTCTTCGTAAGCATAAATGCCTTTATAAGCTCCATTTTCATAAACTTCAATAAAATCATAACGAGGCGATAGAATATCAATTTCTTCTAATAAACGATGAAAAACCCATTCATCCAGAAAGTTTCTTGCACCGGGTTGTTGAATCGAGAATGTTTTTAATCGATTCCAAGAACCTTCGCCTGATACTTTGATACGATAGGACCATTTATCCGTTTTTAAATGATCTAACCAATCTCCTTTCAAACGCAATTCAACGTCCAGTTTCTCGCCATTTTCTTTTTCAATTTCACCTTCTGCCCAGTCATCTTCTCCAGCTACCAAAATCCCCAAGTTCATCGCCGTTTGACGTTTTGCTTTGAGTTTTTTCATCCATTTATCCGCAATATCTAATCGGAAAACTTCTGGTTTGTAATCGCCTTCGAATGCTACTTTTTCAATCGTAAAGTCATCAAAGTAAATGACTTCTTTATTAGAATAAACATAGAAATCGATTCGGTCAAATTTATAATTATTTGGAACGGAAACATTTACTTCAAACAAATCCCAACCTAGATGGCTACGAATCGGCTTATCGCACATAACACGGAGCGTTTTTCCATCTGGTGAAGCACCAACCAAAAATCCATCCCAACCTTTCGGACGACGAACCCAAGTTCTCGCTTTATAAAGTTCACCTGCTTTTGGATAATGGACACTATATGTGATTCCGTATTGCTTTTTTTGCCAAACTTTAGAAGAGTATTCTCCGGTGAACGCCCAATCTTTAGATTGTGTAGAACCACCTTTGAATTTGATGCCATTGGAAATAAAGTATTTACCTTCTACCGTTTCTGCACCACAAATTACTTTGCCCGGGAAGACATTATTTTCTCGCTGCATAAAAGCCACGAATGCCCAAATAACGCCTGCCAAGACAACCGTCGCTATACCTGCTTTGAGCCAAAATGATTTGGAAAAATCACCTTGCCTGCTTACTTTTTTCTCACCTGAAATTATCATAATTCGCTACTGGTGATTGGTGACTGATAATTAATAATTGGTAATCGGTAATTCGTATTTGTTTTTACACTATACCAATTACCGATTACGAAAAATGAATTACCAATTACGAATCACTAAACAATCAAATCTGGTTGGTCAATTACTGAAATTGTTGTCGCTGGAGAGAGTGCTAATAAGGCTTTACGAGCTTTATCAATTTGCTCGATATTATCAGCTTTACAGATATAAGAGATTTCTAATCCGTTTTCTAAGGTATCAAAACGTTTGAGTTCAACGTAAGTGAAAGCGGATTTTAGCACGTCATTAATTGGTGTGATTTCCGTGATGTTCGTACTAATATTAACATATAATTTATCCTCACTCTTGAATCTCGCTTCGCCACGAATGCGTTGACTCAAAAATAGTAATCCTACAATTAATAAGGTCGCTAAAGATGTAATACGAGTTTGCCCCGCACCAGTTCCTAAACCGACACCGATTACCAAAAATAAGTAAGTTAACTCTTCCGGATCTTTAATCGCTGCACGAAAACGTACAATAGATAGTGCACCAACTAAACCTAGTGATAAGGCAATAGATGATTTTACGATAGTAATAATTAACATTGTGGCTAACGCTAATGGCAAAAAGATATTCGCAAAACGTTTTCTATTGGTCACTGAATTCCCAAAACGAATATAATATACTTGCAGAAAAGCAGCTAAAACCGTTGCGATTAGCATATTAATTAAGAATTCGTAAACATTTGTTGTGTCCGTAAATTGATTTAGATATTGCTCGAATCTCGAAAGACTATTCATTATGTTTTTATTATATTAAAAGTGCGTGTGTAATTTTTTTATTAAGCGGTTGTAAAATTACACCTTTTGAATGAAAAATTAGAAATATGTTTTGACAAAAAGGATTTTCTATGGAAATGGGTTGATATCGCCCGTTTTGATTTTCATAAGGAATCAATCAGATTGTATTAATAAAAATATTTTTTTAATTAAATTGGAGATTCTTTATCATGAAAATTAATTAAACCATGAGCGAAATTAACAGAAGAAGCTTTATTAAAACGACAACTTTGGCTGGTGCAGCCCTGACCGTCGGAACGCCAGCGGCTGCGGCTGCGGAGAAAAAAGTAGGAACGCCATTGAAATCAAAATTGAAAATTGGATTAATTGGAGTTGGGATGCGAGGACGAAATCACTTGGATTTGTTATTGCGTCGTTCGGATTGTGAAGTGGCAGCGATTTGTGATATAGATGTAGATGCGATTTCAAGATCAAATGAAATGGTCGAGAAAGCAGGAAAGTCCAAACCGAAAGCTTATCAAAGTGGTGAGCGAGATTATTTGAATCTTTTGGAAAAAGAAAAACTGGATGCGGTTGTGATTTCTACACCTTGGCGTTGGCATAGTGAAATGTCGATTGCGGCGATGAATGCTGGTGTCTTTACTGGTGTGGAAGTTTGTGGTGGCTTTTCTATTGATGAATGTTGGCAATTAGTAAATACACACGAACGCAGCGGAACACATTTATTTTTCTTAGAAAACGTCTGTTATCGCAGAGATGTAATGGCGGTTTTGAATATGGTTCGAGCGGATTTATTTGGGGAAATGGTACATTTAGAATGCGGCTATCAGCATGATTTACGTCATGTGAAATTCAATGATGGTAAAAATCCTTATGGCGGCGGCGTAGAATTCGGCGAAGAAGGATTTAGCGAAGCGAAATGGCGAACGACACATTCTGTCTATAGAAATGGAGATTTATACCCGACGCACGGAATTGGCCCGGTCGCCCAATATACGAATATCAATCGTGGAAATCGTTTGTTACACTTGACTTCTACAGCTTCAAAATCAAGAGGTTTACACAATTATATCGTAGAAAAAGGTGGGGAAAGTCATCCGAATGCTAAAGTGAATTTTAACTTGGGCGATATCGTCACGACGGTTATTAAAACGGTAAATGAAGAATCCATTATTATTAGTCATGACACGAACTTACCTCGTCCGTATTCATTAGGTTTCCGAGTTCAAGGTACAAAAGGACTTTGGATGGACGTCAATAAATCTATTTATGTGGAAGGAAAAAGTCCCTCTCATCGTTGGGAGGATGCTGATAAATATTTGGAGGAATATGATCATTCACTTTGGAAACGCTATGAAAAAGATGCTATAGGAGCTGGTCATGGCGGAATGGATTTCTTCTTAATGAATAGTTTTGTGGAATGTGCCAAACGGAATATTGCACCACCTTTTGATGTATATGACGCTGCAACTTGGTTATCGATTACGCCACTTTCTGAACAATCAATCGCTTCGGGAAGTATGCCACAAACCTTTCCAGATTTTACTCGTGGACGCTGGATGCATCGAAAACCTAATTTCGCTTTTGGTGATGAATTTTAACGGTTTTCATTCCGCAGATTTTGTTGATAACACTGATAACGCAGCTTTTTTATTATTCAATGACTTAAAGTTGTTCAGTAATAAAATTAATAATTTGAATATAAAATGATTTTCAAACCATTTTATATTCAAAAAAAATCTGCGTTATTTGCGAAATGTACTGGAGGAAAAATCGAGATAAAATGGGAGGAAAAAATTATCGTTTTCCAAATAACAAACTCCCAATCCTCACCATCGTACTACCTTCTTCAATGGCAACTTCAAAATCTCCTGACATGCCCATAGAAACTTCTGAAAACGTATCGTTATTTTGAAAAAAGCCTAACTTTAGATTTTCAAAAACGTATCTCAAAGTTTTAAATTCTTGGCGAACGTGTTCTTTATCATCCGTAAAGGTAGCCATTCCCATAACGCCAACGATTCTGATATTTTCAAAACCTTGATAAGCGTCACTTTTTAATAATTCGGTCACTTCTGAATTGCTAAAACCAAACTTTGTATCCTCCTCCGCAATGTGCATCTGTAACAAACAATCAATCGTTCTATCGTTGCGTTTCGCCTGTTTATTCACCTCTTTTAATAATTTCAAACTATCAATTGAATGAATCATGCTAACAAATGGAGCGATATATTTTACTTTATTAGTTTGTAAATGACCGATGACATGCCACTGAATATCTTTTGGTAACACCTCATACTTAGCCGCTACTTCTTGTACTCGATTTTCACCAAAAACACGTTGACCTTCTTTATACATTTCCAAAATTGCTTCGTTCGGCTTCGTCTTAGAAACGGCCACTAACGTCACATTTTGAGGTTTTAATTTTTCTCTAACTTCTTCTAAAATTATATTCGCCATAATTGATTTATCTTTGTATTTTAGTCATTGGTACAAAAGTACGGAAAAGATGAAAAGCATTTGGGGAGTTTTAACAATATTAATTGTGTTTAGTTTTAGTTGTGATGATTATAAACCGAAACACGGGATTCCAACGATTGACGAGGAAACGATGGCGAAAATGGTATCGGATATTCATATTATTGAAGCTTATGCACAAAATGTAAAAGCGACGGAGCGAGACAGTGTGAAAAGTGTATTTTATCAGGCTTTGTTTAAAGTTTATGATATTGACACAACGGAATTTTATAAAAATCAACGGTTGTATTATGAAAATCCAGTAGCTACGGAGAAATTATATGAGGACGTTTTGAAAATACTGGACGAAAAGAATAAAAAGGAGGACTCTAAACTGACGGATAAACCGGAAAAACGATATAAGTAGTTCTAATCTGAAGTCGTTGTTTGGAGTGATTTTTTTGTAAAAAAAATTAACATTAAAAAACAAACAATAGGTTTTCGGTGTATTAGTCTTAATGATTAAATTTGTGGTCATTATTTTGATAATTATTAATAAAAAATAAATAAAATGTATCCAGAACATTTAACAGCGCCGATGGCGAATGAATTAAACAAAGTAGGTTTTAAAAGCTTGAAAACGGCAACTGATGTAGATGAAGTTCTTGGTCAAAAAGAAGGAACAACTTTAGTAATCGTGAATTCTGTTTGTGGTTGTGCAGCCGGTCATGCTCGTCCAGGTGCGATTGCAGCAGTTCAAAATGAAAAAACGCCAGATAATTTGGTGACTGTTTTTGCAGGTGTTGATGGTGAAGCGACAAATAAAGCTCGTGAATATTTCATGCCTTATCCACCTTCTTCTCCGTCAATGGCTTTGTTCAAAGATGGAAAATTAGTTCACTTTATTGAGCGCTATCATATCGAAGGTGCAAATGCTCAAGCAGTTGCAGCGAATTTAAAATTGGCATTTGATCGTTTTTGTTAAAAAGACATTTGCTTGATGGTTTATAAATCGGGAAGTTACCTATTATTGGTAGCTTCCCGATTGCTATTTTGGGGTGATGATGAAACTTAATCGTAGTGTTTGCAGAGGATTCGAGAGATTTGTGAGTCAAAATCTGTAAGTTTATTTATGTTTCATGCCTTATTTACAATAAGGAATGAAAAAACCTCTGCGTTTTCTGCGAAAATTTCTATGAGCTTTGCGTTTAAATCACCAAAGAACGTTTAAATAAAAATCGTTTTCTATGAAAAAATTACTATTAAGTTTCCTTTTCGTCTCAATAACTATTTTGGGCTTTGCTCAAATTAGTATGCCGAGTACTCCGCCAAGTTTTGTGAATGCTTTGTTACAAGATATTCCGATTTATGAATTACCAATGGTAAATGAAGCTGAATTACGAGCGGAAGATATATTGGAACAAAAGCAAAATAAGTCGATTCCATTACGTTTCGGAATGGATTTTTCGGTGGAATTAGATTTGAATAATTCTGGTGTTTGGGAAACTTTGCCAAACGGTGACGAGGTTTGGCGATTGAGAATTGAATCCAGTAATGCGAAATCTTTGAATTTTATTTTCAGTGATTTTTATATGCCAAAAGGTAGCGAATTCTTTATTTATAATTTAAACAAAACGTATTTGATTGGTGCGTTTACGGAATTGAATAATAAAAATCATAGTAGGTTTTCTACCGCTCCAGTAAAAGGGAATATTGTTATTTTGGAATATTATGAACCGAAATCGGTCTCAGGAGAAGGACGAATTGAGGTTTCAAAAATCATTCATGCGTATAGAGATATGTTTGCTACGGCGAATGATTATATTCAATCGTTGGCAGAAGATTTTGGTTCGTCTGGCTCTTGTAATGTAGATATAAACTGCGTATCGGGTAATAATTGGCAAGATGAAAAACGGTCGATTGCGATGGTTTTAACGAATGGAAATACGCGTTGGTGTAGCGGTGCGATGGTGAATAATACGGCTCAAGATACAACGCCTTATTTTTTGACAGGACAACATTGTTTAGATGGAAATGAAGCGACTTGGGTTTTTATCTTTAATTATGAAAGTCCGAATTGTAACGGTGTAAATGGAAATTTGATGCAAAGTATTTCGGGAAGTACGACACGAGCGAATTATCAACAAACAGATTTGGCATTGTTGACATTAAGTGTAAAACCACCGGATGATTATATTGTGTATTACGCAGGTTGGAATCGGTCGAATATTCCGAATGCTGGAAATGTAGCAATTCATCATCCAAGTGGTGATGTCAAGAAAATTTCGGTAGATAATGATTTGGTGGTAAATGGACAAGCTTATAATGCGGATCATTGGCGAGTGGAAAATTGGGAAGTTGGAACGACGGAAGGTGGTTCTTCAGGTTCCCCTTTATTTGATGTAAATCATCGGATAATTGGTCAATTGCATGGCGGTTTGGCGAGTTGTAGCAATTCACAATATGATGAATTTGGTAAGTTTTCGGTTTCGTGGCTTGGTGGCGGAACGAATGGAACGCAGCTAAAACATTGGCTTGATTTTGCGAATACAAATGCGGTGACTTTGGACGGTCAATATTTTACTATAGCCGCATTTTCGGAAAATGTGAAGATTAAAGAAGTTCGAGGTTTGAATGGTTGTGGCAATGTTTTTTATCCAACAGTTATCGTTGAAAACTTGGGAAGTAATGCGATTACAAATTTAGAAATTGAATATCAATATGCTGGTTATGGACCACAAATTATTTATTGGACAGGTAATTTGACATGGTTACAGACGATAGAAATTCCAATTCCTGGTTATAGTTTTCCGATTGGAAATCATAGTTTAAGTATTGATATTTCAGCACTTAATGTTACGGATGAAGATCCTTTGGATAATTCGATTACCAATAATTTTACCGTTACAACGACAAATTCAAACGTCATTATTAATTTGCAAACAGATAGTTGGCCAGAGGAAATTGATTATAGAATTGAGGATAATAATGGAAATACAGTTTTTCAAGTTTTTTCAACTCAAATAACGGGTTCTGCTTTTGAAAATACGTTGTTAACTGAAAATATTTGTTTGCCATCTGGCTGTTATCAAGCAATTATTGAGGATGATTTGGGCGATGGATTGAGTGGCGGTTTTGGTTCTAATCCTGGATATTTTGAAGTCGTTAGCAACGATTCTTCATTGGGAATTATCAATGGAAATTTTGGAACAAAAGACACGGTTTTATTTTGCTTACCAAATGGAAATATACCGAATGAACCTCCTGTAAGTATAAAGTCTATTTATCCGACAATAATTTCTATCGATATATTTCCAAATCCATCAACTGGTTTTTTACAATTTGAAACGGCCGAAAATATAATTGGAATTTTGATTTTTGATGTAATTGGCAGAAGGGTAGGAGCGGTCAAAAAACCGACAACGAATCGTTTAGATTTATCAAAATTAGAAAGTGGAATTTATATTATTCAATTTCAATTTGAGGAGATGATGGTGAATCGAAAAATTATAGTGAATTAAGTTTTTGGGTTTCGAGTTTGACTATTTTTGCGAAGGGTTTTTAGCTAAAAAAATAATGTGTAAGCGTAATTTTTTTTGAATTACAAAAAAATCAAAAAGCACAAAGACATTTTCATAAAAGCTATGTTTTATTTAGTTCTACTCTTCCGGGAATATCCTTTGTGCCTTTTGTAAGTCAAGATTATTTTCACAGGAAACCGTAGCTTTTACGTAGGTTTCGAATTCATGGAAACACAAAAAAGCGTTAATGCCGAAGCATTAACGCTTTTTTTAATCAATTATCTAGTACTAAAATATGGTTACAGAAAAACGATCGGACTCCTAACTCGCAACTCGGTTAACGAACTTGAGCTTCGATAATTAATGAAACGTTTTTAGGATAACTATTTCCAAGAATTGTTACGAATTCTGTATGTTCTCCTTTTTTGCCTTTTGAATAGAACTGAAGGGTAATTATTCCTTTTCCACCTGGAGGAACGGCTTCTTTGGGGTAATCCGCAATCGTACAACCACAAGAACCTTCTACCGATTGGATTTGATAAGCTACTTTTCCGATATTTTCAAATTCAAATTCATGTATAAAATACTTTCCTTCTTGAATTATTCCAAAATCATGTGAAGATTCTAACCAATAAATATCAGCAGTTCCTGCTTTTGGTTTGATACGAGAACCTGCTTTGCGTTGGATATATTTTAAAACACGAGTTTTTGCGGAATCATTGATATTAGCTAAAAGCCAGTATAACTCATCTTGTGGTGCAATATCTCGTTGAGATTTGGCGTGCATAACGATTTCTGCTTTCTCCTCTTCATCCAAAAGTTCAAGGATTTCTAAGATTGCAGTACTTGTTGAATCGTCAGCTTGTGCATTGATTAGCGTTATTGAAAAAATAGTACAACTTGCTAATAGTAAATACTTTATGATATTCATTATTAAGAGGTTTTAGTAAATTTAAGGATTGATGTAAAGTGTATAATTTATCGCAAAAGTACGGTTTTTTGTTTGAACTCATCTTTTGCGATGTTATTTAATTATCAATTGGAATGACTGCTGTTTAGACTTGCGGTCAGTTAGTTTTTGTTCCGAGTTCCGATAAATCGTTCTAACGCAATTGGAATCCTGATGAAAAGTCGGGATAAGCTATGGATTTGACAAATTTGACGGACAAACTCGAATTTTTTTATTTTTCAGTGGCATCCTTATATCCCGTGTTTCAATCCTGTCAAATTGCCAAGTAAAAATGGTCAAACTCGTAACCCAAAAATTCAATCTGAGAATTCAATTCAAATCTTCAAATAGACAGTTTTTACAAAATATTTTGCGACCGGAATCATTATATTCTTTTTGTAAATGACAATACTCTTCAAAATCGGTGTATTGTTGATTGACGATAGGAGCAGTTGTCCAACCTGTTGTAATCATAAACAAGCCGACTAAAAGTAGCCAAATTGGCAATAATGATTTTTTTTGTTGAGGTTCGAATAATTGAACGATTCGTGCTTGAATCGGGTGTTGAGCCATTTGATGGACGAAACCTAACTGTGGGTTCGCTTTTAGTTTCAAAATTAGATTTGCATAGGTTTTAACATCGCCAGTTTTACGGACGGCAAAAGCATCTGCAAGATATTCATTGATAAGATTAAGGTCTTTTTTGATGTAATAAAAAATAGGATTGAATAACCATCCGATTTGTAAAATATTTAAACTGATTTGTTCCCAAGTATCTTTATGGTTAATATGTGCGATTTCGTGTTGAATAATAGCTTCTTGTTCCTTTTTGCTTAATTCATCCAGTCGTGGATGCCAAATAATATAGGATTTCCAAAGTCTGAAAGAAGCGGCTAAAAGGTCTTTATTGGTAATTAAGAAAGTATATACTTTACCATCTATTATTCGGATTTCTTTTTTTGACTGCTGGATAAATAAACCTAATTGAAGCAGTTTGAAACTCAAGATTAATAAAATAATTCCTGCGATTCCAGCAGTGACCCAACTGAAAATATATTGATGACTCAAGAAAACATCGTAGTATGAATTCTTTTCAAATTGCACAAGATTGAGTTGTTGTGTTTCTTCACAATGACAAAAATTATCTTGCTTACTTGATCGAGTATAACATGCTAAAAGTTCTCTCGTTAAAACTGGTTCATCATGAAATTCAACCTCAGTATGTGGCTTTTCGGTGTAGAAAACAGGACTTGAATGAATCAAACCAAAAGGGAGCGACAGACTTAAACCTAAAACGGTATAAAGTACCCATTTTTGTTGTGTCGCAGAACTACGTTTACGAATTCCAAAGTGATAAATTCCGTAACCAACTGCCGAAAGAATATAGCTTAGAAAGATGTATGTGATGGTTGTCATAATCAATCAAATATTTAGGCCTTAAGGTATAGGGTTTTGAGATACGAGGTTTGGCTGTTTAAGGAAAACCGGATACCTAAATACTCAATACCTAAATCGTTATAAATTGCAAATTAAAATTTAATGAGATACTGCGAACTGAAGAATGTCAATTCAAAAAACTTTAATCTTGATTTGTCTTTTCTTCAATTAATTTTTTTAATGCCTCTAATTCATTTTCACTAATATTATCTTTATTGACGAAAGTCGACACTAAAGATGAAAAAGAACCCGCAAACAAATTATCAACGGCATTATCGAGAAAGTTAGTTTGGTATTCCTTTTTCAGAATCAATGGAAAGTATTCGTGTGAACGTCCGTAAGCTTTGTGTCCAACAAATTGTTTTTTGTCTTTTAGAATCCGGACGATAGTCGAAACCGTATTATAAGCTGGTTGCTTATCATCATCGTCAGCATCCCAATTTGATAAAATATCATTGACAAACCCCTTTTTAATTTTCCATAAGACATTCATCACTTTTAACTCCAAAGGTGTTAATAAATTATTATTTGATTTCATAACTTTCTTTTGATTTAAAAACCTTTTCAAATATATAACTAATTATTTAGTTTTACAACGATAACTTTAGTTAATTTTTAGTTGTAAGCGTTTTGTGTGATTAATTTGATATTTTATCTATTGTAAATCAAATAGTTATAAGTGGGCAGTTTCTAATTAAGGTACTAAAATAGGCATGAATGAAACTATTAATAAATATATTTTCGATATCAAAATGGACTTCATTAGCTTTATCAAAATTACGGCTTGTTAAAATAAAAAAGGCATTTTATTGATTTTAGTTGGCGGTAAAAAAGGGGAAATTAAGGAAACGAAAGTTATTAAAATGGAAGCTACAAATAGAGAGAATGATGGTATTGAAGATGATAAAGATAAATATACAAAAGTAGCGGATTCAGTGGGAGTTGCAGATTATCTGGGTATGGATGAGGACGGAAATTATTACGGGTTCATATTTCAAATTTTTTAGAGGGAAAAAGAAGGCGTTAGTATAGATGGCTGATTTATTTCCTATTCATCAATATAAATTTTGGTAGTTTAATAGTGCTAATAAACGTATGTAAATGAGACTCAAATCTTTAAAAGATGAAAAATGACTTTTGGAAATCTATTCAAAAAGCCATTTTTATCTTCTTTTATAAATGCTTTATAATAATTGTTAATTAGAGAATAGGTTATTTATTTCCTGTGCCCTTAATTGATTTTAAATAATAATAAACTGCGGCAACTTCTTCTTCTGATAAATGTGCGAAAGGGTGCATTGGGAACAGATATGTGGATTCGTCAGGACGAATACCATTTTTAACAGCATTAATAAATTCTGCTTTTGTCCATTTACTAACGTTAGATTCATCGTTCATTTTTATACTTGGAACAAGAATTTCGTATTCTTTTGTCAAAAACGTATAGCCGCCACCTAAATAATTAGGTGTTGCTTCTGGATTTAATAAATCGATGGTTTCAATATCTTCAGAATGACAAGCAAAACAGAAAGCCTCAGAATCTACGATATATTTTCCATAAGCGATGGAATCTTCTAAAGGTGGATTTTTAGGATAAGATTTTTGGTATTCATATGGTTTGAATACAAACCTTCTTAACATTTTCTCTAAAAAACTTTTTTGGTGAACTGGATGTATTTTACCCGAAGCTTGTACTGCTTTTTTGTCTGAACGTAAATAAGCAATGATGCTATGGATATCTTCATCGGAACACTTTACAAGTGAAGGCATAATCACAGAATTTAACTGCCCATTTTTGCTAACACCTGTTCGTAATAGCCTATACATTTCACCATCAGAGTAATTACCGATTCCTGCAGTTTCATGTTGAGTAAGATTGGAAGCGTAACTCACCCCAAAGGTACTTTCTGCATCTAAATCATTGAAGTATTTTCCTTCTAAAATATTATTATCGGCATGACAATTCCAGCATACAGAGTGTACTATTTTTTCTCCTCGTTCTATTTTTTCTGGCGTCAGTTCGACCGTTAAATTGGGAATTTCTATCGAACTATAATCGGGTGAGTCTGAAAAGTTAATAAAGCCTGTAAAACCTAAAATAAAGAACAGTAGAACACCTATCGTTATACCGATAATTTTTAATACTTTTTTCATCTTTTGGAGGGGTTTATATATACTATACTTGAGGTATGTTTACGCATAGAAAGTATAGTATAGGGGTTTTCTAATAAACCTAATATACCCAAAAAAATTAAGATATTAAAATATACTTGTGTGATCTACTCAGATATAATGTGAGGGTTTTGAGAACAGATTTAAATTTGGACATAAAAAAACCCAACCGAAGTAAATCGGTTAGGTCATTCATTTGGTTTAGGTATTAAATTTTTTTTTCATTTGATCCTGAAGAATCTATACCAAAACTAAATCTATTTTGCTGCTACAGGATTGGAAACTTTTAAATATCTTTCTAAAGCCATTGACATAGAAGGATTCTGTTTATCTACTAAGATATTAATTTTCAGTCCTCTATCTTCCACAGCTTTTTTCGTCAGTGGTCCAAATACGCCGATTCGATTTTCGTTTTGCGTAAAGTCTGGAAAGTTTTCATATAATGAATCAATTCCTTGTGGACTGAAAAACACTAAAATATCGTACGTTACATTTTCTAAATCTGATAAGTCACTACTAACTGTCTTATAGAAAACGGCATCCTGATAATCAAATTCATTCTCACGTAAGAACTTTTGAACACTTTCTTTACCTAAATTAGAACAAGGCAATAAGAACTTTTCTTTTTTCCTATGCTTTAATAAAGGATCTTTTAAGTCGTGAATGGTACGTTTACCAAAGAAGACCTTACGTTTACGATAAACGATGAACTTCTGAAGGTATAAGGCGATGGATTCCGTTAGACAAAAATATTTTGTGTCTTGAGGCATCTTTATTCGTAGTTCTTCACAAATATTAAAGAAGTGATCTATTGAGTTTTTGCTTGTGAAAATAATTGAAGAGTAATCTTCAATATTGACTCGCTGTTTTCTGTACTCTTTTAGTGGAACAGCCTCCACATGAATGAATGAACGGAAGTCCACCGTAACACCATATTTTTTTTCCAATTCGTAATAAGGAGAGCGAGTTGGTTTTGGTTGAGATACTAAAATTGTTTGAACTTGTTTGAAAGTTTCTCCTGAGTTATCTGTCATGTATAAATTTCAATTTTATGCCCTTACTAAAAACCTACTAATTTCAATAGAATTAATATAGGTGCTATTTCAACGGTGCAAAGGTACATAAAAAAATGAAACTTGCTATGTGTCAAATATTTATTCGTAATTATGAGTGTCCGAATTGTTCTAAAAATATAAATAAGAAAGATAGCAAATAACGCAATATAAACTAATGTTACATGTGTATTTGACGGTGCAAACGCTATAAAAATAATGAATGGTAACAGAACAATTCCGATGATATAATTAAAAATTGCAATTGTAAAACTGTAAAGATTAATCTCTTTAGAAAATGGAAAAACGTAAGATAATAGTGATAATAGAAAATGTCGTCCAATATATATTCCCGCTACACCTGCGATACAACTTATTAATGAACCCAAATTACTTTGAAATATCTTGACACCAAAAAGACTGGTAGTTAGAAAAGTCATTGTTCCTACAGAAAGGATGGTTAAAACATATAAAGAAACATAAGATAATTTTAATATCGTCCCCTTTTCTCGATATAAGAGTGACATTAAATTCTGACTTAAAAATGCTTTGTAAATATCATTTACATCAGAACGAAAACGGGTCATGATGAATGATAAAAATCCTAATAACAAAATACTTAATGAAAATTTTAAGGTTCCCAATGGATTGACATCTACCTTAGAAGTATCAAATATTGGCTTGGAAGTACTATTTGTTGTATTTTTTGCACCGGAGCCAGCCTGTGGATTGAATTTGATTTTCTTTAGTGCAAATCTTACTTTTCTATCTTCTGGACTCCCTTCTAATCTGAAAGGGTTTTGTTGGTTTAATGCTGCTACGGAAGTATCAATTGGAACGAATACTTCTTTTGGCTCTATTTTAATAACCTCTTCGACTAAGTCCTCAACAGGTTTCGCTGTTGATTTCGTTGATTTACTTGACATCGGTAAATTTTCCTTTCGAGGTTTCGGTCTTTTTGGTTTTCCGTCACGAATTAATGCGAAAGGATTATTTGATAATGCTGTAATCAATTCATGGTCAGGTTCATTATTGACGATTATTGGCGATTTTTGAGGTTTTGGACTCTTTACCCTTGTAGTTGTTGTAGGATTTACTGTAGTGTTTATATTATTACTATTTGTAGGATTGGTAATAATAGGAGCTGACTTTTGTTTGATTTCTGTTGCCTTTTTTGGAGAAGGAATAGGCTTAGTTATAGTATTTGGTGTGACAGCTTTAGGAATAGAGTCCTGTGCGATAACATCAATACTTAACAAGAATAAGAAACATGTTAAAGCGAAAATTTTTATTTTGAATATATGCTGCATTAACTTTAATTAATCGATTATGTATTTTGAGTGAATGGAAATCTTTATATAACTATAGTTCCCGTTTCTAAAACTTTTCTTGTGAGAAAATCAACTCTTCAAAAAGCCGACCTCACACAAAAATAAGACTATTTGTCAAAGTACTTCGTTTTTATCATCAATTTATTAAAAATGTGAATTTTTTTTTGAGGCTGATTTCAGGTTACCTTACGGCAGATGTTATTATTATGATCATGGTATGGGAAAATAATAAAAATTTATATTGTGAATAATAATAATCAATGTCCTATTGAAAATGTGATAGCCGCTGAAAAATTATCTATTTTATTTAATTATAATAATTAAAAAGGTAGTATTTTTAATAGATTTGAATCTTATACGTGTATAAATTTTGACTAAGATGCAAGCAATAGATATTGATTCCAAATTTTGTAAGAAATGAAACTATGAAGTATTTATTAACATTAATTCTTTCACAATTTTTTATTCAAAGTTACGCTCAGGATAATTCTCGATATATTTCTAGAGTTTTCAATGATTATAATTTTTATGAAAATATCACTTACACAGAAGCCACACCTTATAGTATAGAAGGGAATCAAATCAGAAAATCATACAAACTTGACTTTTATGAGCCTTCCGGTGATGATGTCGCTTCGCGTCCGCTTGTGATATTATTCCCTGATGGCAATTTTGTCATAGGAAATAAAGAA
>Ga0209712_10001751_pt1 | contig 18275 bp, 11 predicted proteins | sample ArcOceMetagenome_FD_187443 | JGI IMG/M metagenome (GOLD analysis project Ga0209712, IMG submission 187443) | Marine eukaryotic phytoplankton communities from Arctic Ocean - Arctic Ocean - Greenland ARC118M Metagenome (SPAdes) (version 2) | ecosystem: Environmental > Aquatic > Marine > Oceanic...
CGCCACCAATGGACGATAGAAGGCAAGCGAAGGCGACGTTCTGCTCTACCATGCATGCAGTTCGAATAATCTTTCAAATAACAGATTTATGAAGTTTGGACGACGAGCGACGAGCGACCATCCATGACCACTTGAAGCCAATCTCGAAAAAGAATCTTGGCTACCGGTACTATTTTTGATCTATTTTTATCCATGAAACATCAAAATTGGCTAAATTTCAAATTAGGTTTTATCTCTTGTCTTTCGCCACTTTTTGACGCTGTGGGACTTTGAACTTGTGTACGAATTTGGCTTTGTATTCCATAATGATAGCTTCAAGCTAATGATAGTACTTGTACTTGTAGTGCGCATTGTAGTGCAGATTTTTAATTGTTCAATGAAGTAGATGCTCATAAAGTTCGAAAGATTCAACATGTTCGACGGTGCGAGTCCTATACATCGTCGAACAGGAAGACCTGCAGAGTTCAAGCTATCTTTCCTTTTAGTAAATAGTATATACAATATATCCTACTGTTGTATGCGGCTGCTGCCGTCGAAGATGCGGGTTCAACTTGCGCATAAAATCAATTCATATTTTGAACTGCTGTTATCGCGCATGAGGCATTCTGAATCGCGCTTTGAATACGAAAATGCACCATTCGATGAAATGCTGCTGCAAATATCTACGAAGTTACTAAAGGAGGGCTCTTTCACTGAAAACTTGCAGCTCTCTACACGTAGTTTATACATCCATTTTTGATTTTGAGCAAATCGTTAGTATTTTTCACTGGAGGTCACTCGTGGGAGAATCAATTGCAGAAATGATTTAATGGCATTTTACTGTACAAGTACGTGTTACAGATCTATTTGTAGAGAATGTTACTTCGGTACGAGTAATATCAAATGTGACTGTTCTATGTTATGTACACTAGTCAGCACTATGGTTGCGCCTACGTTTGGTTCTTCGATGATCAAACCCTTGGTGCTGTGTATGAAATACTTGGTCATTATCATTTCTCTGATCCAATTGGTCGTCGTTCCTCGGTATCATCCTAGAGGAAGGAGACGGTGTTGCCTTTTGAGTGTATCGTCCATAGTGATCTTGTGTAGCGACCACAGGATTTGAAGTTGACCATTCTTGTTGCCTACTGGCACTACCGGTAGGAATCGAAGAGGGATAGGACACAGGTAGATTTGTTTCGATATTTTCCCATCCAGTAGCATCCGAATGCTGCATTGTTCCTACGTTATATTTTTCAATGTCATGGGCTTCATCTGGAGTAAGGTATTCCAACAAATCATATTTTTCCAGCACCTTCTTCTTGTCAAGAATGAATTCCATATCTGCAGTCCCATCTTCGTCCGGGAAGACTGTGGACGAAGGATCCCTGAACAAATTATTGAAGGACGACGAAGATGTGGATGCAACAGAGCATTCCATGAGTAAAATAACAGCTACAGCGTCATCAAGCTCAACGACATTTCTATGCATCAGCCGTGCGTGAGCCTGCGAGAGTCGAATCAAAGACTCGAGCAAGCGCACAGTAACTTGGACCTCGATGTACTCAGACAAACGGCATTCCGAGTAATGCCTTTCTAACAACATCGACGCATTTGGACTAATCGTTGGATGAAAGCAAGATTTGATTGTTGCGATATAGGCTCTCAACTTATCAATGTTCCATGGGCTCCGCTTGGAGAAATTGTTTGCTGCTTTAGCACACTCATACCCAGATCCTTGAATAGCCCTATTGAGTAGGAATGTTGCAATGTTGTCATCCTTGGTCGCATCGCTCCCATCAATGAGTTTGAAGATCAGGTCAAAGCGGGACAGTAATGGTGGTTCAATGCCTACATTGACATTAAACGATTTTTCATGATCGTAAAATCCGCCTTTCGCGTTGGTGACTGCAATCACAGTTGTTCTGCAATTTAGCTTACAGACAATTCCAGCTTTTGCAACTGACAGAGTTTGTTGTTCCTATCATCACGACCATCATGATTAGTATAATATAGGAAATGAAATAAACAATAGCGAAGAGAAATGGCAAAATGCACCTTCCTGTAAGACACGTACACGTAGTATGGCACAAATCACTCACCATTGCTTCATGTATAGTAGTTCTATCTGCAGGTTTAATGCAACTGAATTCATCAATAGCGCACACACCCCTATCAGCTAAAACAAGAGCACCCCTAGAATAGCAACGGGTGTCAGAGAAAGTCGTTACGAAAGCCAGTGGTGAACTAAAAATCATTCTTACTCACGCTTCTAGAACCCATTGACCAGTTGATTTCTCCTGTGTGGCAGCACACGTTAACCCTGCAGAAGACGTTCCAGAACCATTTGTAAACACAGACCTCGGGCATAAAGTGGCAGCATATCGCAAGAATTGCGACTTGCCACAACCCGGATCTCCAACCAGTAGCAAATGAGATTGCTCTCGCCGACGAGTTTTCACTTCTTTTCGTCCTGCCTCACGATTGCGATGATTTTGTGTTTCGTTGGAATGCAGTGGGTCATCATTGTCTAGAGAAAATTGAACGGGTGCAGCATGCACATGAAACTCATTGTCTTTATCACTGCATGCTTCACCCCGTGTATCGGATGACCGCGAATGATCACGATGATGATTCAGGATTCCCTCACCTCTGGTACGTGTACTTTCTTGTCCGTCTCCTTCACCAGACCCCCCAATCAAGGTCAACAGTAATGCCATTTTCACAAGCGACATTCCATACAAAGCAGGACAAATCGCTTGACAAATAAAATTCCTAGCCGAGATCGGATTCTTCTGATGAGCATCCAATTTCCAGAATTCACTAAATTCCTGTACAATCTCTTCTCGCACCATACCCGTCCTTTTCAAGCCACTTCCTTCTTCTCCTTCTCCCTCCTCACTTCCATCCTTGACATCACCCTCAAAAGTTCCTTCCCAAGCATTTCCATCACCACTTTCTCCTCCTCCCCCCCCTCCATTACTGACAACCCTAATAGAATGCGCATGCATGGCCATACCAATATTCACCTCACCCATGACCACCAGTTGATCCCAATGACTCATCAAAGTACCCACAATCACAACATCATCGCCTGGCTGACACACATCCACCAAATCATGTTGCAACTTAATCAACAATGCTCTGGGAATAGCCCCCGTTCTCGAATTCCTGCTACTAAAAGCAATACTCTCCTGCACTTTAATTTCCTGATAATCCGACTTGGCAATGGCATTGTTTTCTCCAATAATACTGCCATTTGCATTCATTTCTTTAATAATTTCAAAATCTTTTCCACAGCACCCTGTAGTGGGACATTTGACAGGTTGACACAATGCATTGTTGCTACATTGCAAGTCTGCCTTGACAACAAATTTTGCATTGCAGCCAGTCATTTTTCCTTTTTGTTTCTTCTGCTTGCATTGATAGGCACGTTGTGATTCATACATTTGGACTGTGGAGGTGCGAGTGACTGTGCCTGATAATTGAAGTATTTTGCCCACATCGTGTGATGTGAGTGAGGAGAGGGATGGTTTGTGATTGGAGGAATGTGGGGGGAGATTGACGAGGCGTGCATGGACTCGGGTGGCATTTTGTCCTTTGATGGCAGCAGTTGGTCTTATATTAGTATTAATATTAGTATCAATATTAGTATCAATATTATTGCGGGCAGTATTAGTATTAGTATTGACATTGATATTAGCATTGCTATTCTGTAGATTGTAAATTCCATAAAAGGAATCAACGCGTTTCATGATTTCTTGCTGAGCAGCGACGATGGATTCTTCGAGGACTGGCAAAAGAGTTGCCGGGTACCGAAGAAGTAGATTTGCAAGTACCGGGTCCGATTGCAGGAAGTCGTGCATGTCGATCTGGAGGGAGTAATCGTGTATTCCTGTCTTGCCAGTTTCAAGGAATAGGATATCAAGGAGAGATGCGAGGCATTTGTCGGACGTCAGGAGATGAGATTTGAACGTTTCACAAACTTTGCTCGGCGGTCCCAATTTTTTGTAGTCGCATGAGAGAAGCGTTTGCGGTGTCCACTTTGGAATATTTATATCTTGCTGTTGCATTGTTATATTCAAATATATATTGGCTATTGGCTATTATTGGCTATTGGCTAATGGTATCAATGTTATGCACGTATTTAGTATTTGTATTCAGTATGTCCAATGCACTCACGGGTAGATAGTGCAGATGCATGTCGGAATATGTTCATGGGACAGTCTGAATGATGGCCGTGATGCCTGGTGCCTGGTGCCTGGTGCCTGGTGCCTGGTCTTGGTTCTTGGTATTCATACTACTGGCTCCTCGCGGTGGCTACGGTAGAAAGAAAAACCGAAACAAAAAATGAGAGGCATGAAACATGAAACCAATCAAACAAAGCGAAATCGAAGGAGAATTTGTCACGTCTCAGGTTTTGAGCGGGAAATTCGAGCCTGCTTGCCTCCCGCCAAAACAATGACATCAATACATACTCATTCCAACCACGCAGTAGTCCCTCCAGTAATTCCAACGTCGCATTTGCAAGAAGGAGATGGAGCTGTACCAGGTCTTGGAAGTAACAGCATCGTGCTCTAGTGAAGCGAGTTGATTTCTTGAATATGTACTCAGGGAGGACGACATACTGCTGCCGGTCGGTGTCGTAGAAATTTTGTGGAAATTTCAAAAAAACGAGGAACTATGCTTGTCACAAAAGTCATGACTTGGTCACAAGCGCAAGGACTTAGGTGATTAGTTCAAAGTGTTGTGAGTGAGCGCAGTCGTAATAACCTTCAAGACATAGAGCTACCTCAATATTAGGTTAGGTGTACAGTAGTACCGATAGTTTGAGTGGTGACAGGTGACACCATACCAGTCCAATAAGGATAGTGGCGTCATATATACTGGCACTATACTGGCTAGGACCAGAGGTGCGCGGCGGAGTGCGGCGGTGTATTTTCAAAATCTTTGCAGATACAGCCATAAGATAATACTGTTGTGCAGTAACGACGTATTCAATATGAAGATCCGTCTTTCAATCATAGGTGCAGCACTTCTGCTCAGGCATCAACCAGCATATGCACAATCCAATACTAAACCGGCTCCTATCGTTCGAAGAAGAACAAAGAAAGCCAAAGGGGTCAAGAAAATTCCCTTCTGTCGGCGGAGTAAAAAAGAGGCAAAGAACGGACGAGTCTCTGCTTTGGATTTCCTTCATTGGGACCTAGACCCCTGGATGCAAGAAGAAGACCCCGAAGACAACGTACAGAGGCTTGCCATCCCTTCCTTGACCCAAGCGTTTTACAACTCTGTCGTCGATGTCCGCGCCACAGTGTCGGCGAAAGACGTTGAGCTCATCTTTAGCACCAATGGCAACTGGCAGCTTGCTCTAATGAAGCTGCTTGATACCAAATATTTCCCTGAAAACGAATCGGTAAAATCCAGCTATTTAATTACTACAAGCCCCCCCATTTCGGTCGCGCAAATGGAAACTGGTCTAGTAAAGGTTGGAAACATTTTATACAAGGATGCCGAACCCCATGTTGTGGTGGCTCCCGGAAAAGTCATTACCGCGCTCAAAGAAAAGGACTATATCTTGGCAGGCTCCGAACCGAAAAAGATTATTCAGACCTACGGTAATGTCATTCTCAAGAGGAAAGGTGACGATAGCATTCAAAGCTTTGAGGACCTGTATTGCATCGAACCGGGCCGCTTTGCGAGCTCAGATCCTGCAGAGGCCGGTTCTTATGGCAATTACAAAGACAGCGTCTACAACATTGCTTTCAACCTCATGTTGGCCTCGGCGGCGGATCCAGGCTCCTCCGAAGCGACTGCCATTGCCCATGAGGAGGCATTGGCTCTTCAGACCAGGCTCTTTGACGATCAAGGTGTGGCAACCATAGGGGCTCCCATGCATAGATCCTTGCCGCATATGATTGCCACGGGCCAGGCCGACGCGGGGCTCATCTTTTTGCATTTGGCTGTCTTTGCCATGAATGATAATCCTGGTGTGTTTGAAGCAGTGTATCTCGCGAGCGATAAGGATGGATCAACAGACGATTCAACAATTTTGGCCCTTGGCCAAGAACCTATGGAGGGAAACAAAGTCGGCACCTTTTCTGTCGTTCAAACAAACACTCCCCTCAACAACGATCAAGAAAAAGCAACTGCTGCATTTTTGAAAGCCTTGGATTCGGCAGAGTTTACGGACATTCTCACAGAAGTTGGATTGCGCCGTCCCTAGCCTTAAATCAATTCAAAATGGGGAGTCTGAGAGATCATCTTTGTTGTTCAAACGGGCGATGATATGTTGAGTCGTTCATTCAGTTGATTATTATTCCTGTGGCTCATTCGCATACGCCTAATAAATGTAAAAAAGAACGAGATATTTATTGTTTATTCTTCTCTTTTTGTGACTAGAAGTCTGTCCTGAACATTCTGGGCCACTAGACAAATTCTGTTTCCGGGAATCAAGTCCAGAGGCGATTTCTGCTCTTCATCCAAAGCGCCAGCATCGGCATTGAAGTCAAGGAGAGTGCTGATGCTTTCTTCGCACCCAAGTGAAGCCGCTAGGTGGAGAGGGGTGTATCCTCCGAATTTAGCTGCGCAGTGTTGAGATATTATGCTTGTGCTATTTGTGGACCCTGTGATGAGTTTGCACACGCCGCTTAAGAGCTCCGAACGGAAGTCTTCACCTCGATCTCCTCTGAGGATCAGATGCACAATGTTGTTGCCTGAAATCTCATCCCGTGCCCACGAAGCCAAATTAATCAATCCTAATTCTAGCTGTTTATCGTCAACGAAGCACACAGCGGCTTTGATATTTTCTATAGAAACAGATATAGGCCGAAGCTTGCCAAAACTAGATCGTTCATCACAGATAGATACGAGAAAACCTCCAATGGCTTTCTCAAGAACCTTCTTTTCATTTGGAGCCGTCGAGATTAACAGATTTACTGCTCGTTTGAACAGGCTAACATTTGCGCAATGAATCGAAACTTCACAAATCAGTATTGCACTTTTCGTATTCCAATTCAAATCTATCCAATCATCCTCTCCCATAGCCTCAAGAAGTTTTTCAGCGACCAGGAAGTTTTCCTTTTGGAGAGCTATGATTGGAATGCCCTGCGATGCAGTCACTGCAAGCAAGTCTGCGCGTCTAGAACTGCCATTATGAAGGAGTAACCATTGCAATTTCTCCAGTCCAATACGCCCGCGGCAGTTCCCTGCAACAAGATGCAAAGGCTTCAGAGAGTTTTGTATTTCATCAGAGATTGACTCGACATTAGGGTCTGCTCCAAGATTCAGGAAGACTTTGGTCGCATACGGAGAGTAGATTGTCCACATTTTCCCAGAACATGATTCCAGTAGAAGTCTATCCAGCATCCTCTGCCTTAAGCCTTTATTCCCTTTCAGACTGTTGTCGAGAAGAAGGACTATTGTGGCCGTCTGTTTTTCAACTAATCTCTCATCGACCGTTGCATCACGTTTTGAAAGTGCTCTACCCGCAAAATCTTCAAATGTAGAAATAATGGCACTTCGAATCTGTGTTTCTGATAAAACGAATCCCTCTGCCAGAATGACACCCAAAGAGTCAATAGCACAGCATGAACAAGCAACATCAAATAAACTCTTTGCCGATAATAATGAATTGCCCCACACGAGTTGCAGTGTCGGAAAGATTCCTTCGAACAGAGAATTCGTCCAATGCAGCAAATCATCAGACTCGCTATGGGTGTGAATGATGGAAGAACACGCTGAAAAATCATCCATCACCAATGCAGCAGCAAAGGACTGAATATCACTAAGAACAACATCATCAGTAGTTGCTCTATCCAATAAAATATCATACAGCGAGGATAGAGTCATAACATTCCTTTCTGGAGATTCAAACTTGTCAGCAATCGAAATGATTGACGCGCAGTTCAACCGCATTTGATCAGCAACATTTGATAGTTCTGATTGAACAAGTGAAACTTTTGATAGTAAATGAGAGGCAGACGCCACCACTTGAGCAAGATTCCAATCACAGGAAACATCACCTGCCATCATATAAGTCCTATCTGCGTCAAAATCGAGCAAGAGCTCCAGTACAGCATAGGGCAAGGCAAGAACCTGTTCAGCATTTCCTCCTTTTCCTTTTTCCACATTACCATTACTAGTCAAAATTTTGATAGCCGTGATGATAATCCATTGGATTACAAACATGAGAGCTGTCCATTGCTGAACTATAGCTTCTCGCGAAAAGGTCAATTCTATTTCATCTTCATCGTCGCCATGATTACCTTCATCAGAAGCTGCACGAATACCATTCACATTTGCCAGTGGAATATTGGGGTCTGCTCCATTATGAAGCAACATGTATATAGAGGCTAACGTGATTTCATAAGTTGTCAATGAATCAAACTCTGCGCAATAACTATCCATCTGTGAGTCCCCAAGTGCCAATTCCTCAATTTCTGCAAGGAAACTTTGGTCGATATTTGCATCTTCGTCATCACTATCACTATCGCCATAATCTGAATCGTCATCTTGATCGTCATCACTTTCCTCCTCGTCTCTCCCTGACAATTCGCATTCTTCTTCACACGAAGCAGCGGCAAGTGCACAATGGAGGGCTGAGCTGCCATCGCCCCCCACCTTATTGACAGCCGAGAAATCCCGTTCCAACACCAACTTTAGGCATTTTAATGCGAGAAGTCTTTCATTTCTCGACCCTCCCAATTCACAAACGAAGTAGGCGAGAAGATTGATGAGATAATCTCCTGAAGAAGTCCGAGCATTGAGGTTGACAGTGACAGCGGATGAGGGAGAAAGGAGGAGGTGAAGGACTGGGCGAAATTTGTCATTTTCTGCAAAGTGTAAGAGGTGCTGTGAAATCTTCTTTCTGTTTTTATCTGCCTTCATGTTTCATGGATGATGTACTTTGTGATTGATAGACGTGATTGTAGAGCAGTTTATGTCCTGCAGTATGAGTGGTGCAGTACAGTTAGTAGGTACGATATGAATGCTATCACAACAAACAGTACATAATGGTTTTTGTTGAGCTGAGTAATCTAAGTTGAAAGTGGTGGCGGTGGTGTTGTTGGGATGATGTGAGAGAGAGAGAGAGAAGATATATTTTTAGCGCGCGCCGAATTTTCCTACTTTACCTCATGATCAGGTTATGCATCCTATTGGAAGCAAGATATCTTTCGTTTCTGACCACCACCACCACCAGTAGTGGTGTCAAGATTCAAAGTTGAAAGTTATCACCAGATTGCCTGTTGCAGCTACTATGTACTCTCAATGCTATCGCATCATTGTTGTCAAACAAAAGAAATATGAGCGCAGAAGCACCACCACCAAGCGAAAATGTCTCAAAAGAAGCAGTGGTTCCTCCTCCACCTCCTGTACAGTCGTCATCGAGAACTAGCACTTACGATGTACACCTGAAACCAGAATACATACTCGAATCGTGCCACCCATGTCTCGCGCCGCCTCTAGAGCGCAAACCTGCCGATAATGATCCTAAACCAAACAAGAAACAGAGTAAGAGAAACCGTCACAAAAAGAATGTCAAGGATTCCTTCAAGCGAGGGAGAGAGGGCGACACCTTATCGGATATGAAGGTTTGCAAAGATTTCATGTTGGGGAAACCTTGTAAACGTGGGGATACATGCAAATTCAGTCATGATATGAAGGAGATGCTCAGTTTAAGAGATGACGATATTCAAGGTGTGAAAGGTGGCTGCCCCCATTACAACCTTTATGGACAGTGCCCTCATGGAATAACTTGTCGTGTTGGAAAGGAACATTTAAATCTATCCACTGGAGAAAATTTCTCAAAACTTGCGGTAGAAAAAGAAGAAACTGTCAAGAATTGCGTTTCATTTGATATGTTAACTTTGTTGAGAAAGAACCAGTACAACTTTACCTGCAAGCGTTATAGCTCAAAGAAGAATCAAGGGAATAAGAATGCTGAGAAAGAAGCCAAGGTCAAGGAGGAAGAGGAGAAAAAAGTAACGGATGTAGGAGAAGATGAGGCCAGCAAGACAACTGAAAGTGATAAAGCAGTAAAGATTGATCCTGGTTCTATCGATCTATCTCCTCTGCCCAAGATGAAAAAATTGATTGACTTTCGAAACAAGGTATACGGTAAGTTCAGACTGGTTTGAATTTATCTTTTATCTTCTTTGGATTCTAACATGATCGACTCATTTCGGTATGCAGTCGCACCCTTAACAACCGTTGGCAACCTCCCCTTCCGTCGTGTAATGAAGAAGATGGGGGCTGATATCACTTGCGGGGAAATGGCCGTTGCCACTAATCTACTGCAGGGGAAGAATGGGGAGTGGACGTTGTTGAAGCGTCATAAAGACGAAGATATCTTTGGAATTCAAATAGCTGCTGCTCATGCAGATGTGTATGAGCGCATTAGCGAGGTCATAAAAAATGAAAATATAGAGATCGACTTCCTGGATATGAATTTAGGTTGTCCGATTGATGTCATCTGTCAAACGGGTGCAGGAGCGAAACTGATGCTGAAAGATAACACCTTGAGAGACGCGGTTGCCAGTATGGGAAAGCATTTGAGTTGTCCCATTACAATAAAAATAAGAACTGGATGGGATGAGAGCAAACCATTTGCTCATAAGTTGGTTCCAAAGATTCAACAATGGGGCATGGGAAATGTCGGTGCTGTGATGTTGCATGGTCGATCTAGATTGCAACGTTATAGCAAATTTGCCAACTGGGACTACATACAAGAGGTAGCGGATTCTCAGTCGTCCGAAATAGACAGGCTGCCCTTCATTGGAAATGGTGACATTTTCTCCTTCACTGACTACGAAGAAAAGGTACTCAAGCATGAGGGTTTATCTCAAACAGCAATGATTGGACGCGGTGCGTTGATCAAACCATGGCTACCGACTGAGATTAAGGAGAGAAGACATTGGGATATATCAGCAACGGAGAGGTTGGATATGCTCAAAGACTTTGCCAGATTTGGTCTGGAACACTGGGGTTCAGATACCTATGGTGTCAACAGCACGCGCCGTTTCCTTTTAGAATGGTTATCATTTCTGTGTCGTTATGTCCCTGTTGGTTTACTCGAAGCGCATAGCATTCCACAAGCTATGAATCAGAGGCCACCTCGCTATATTTGTGGCAGATCAGACCTAGAAACAATGATGATGAGTAACAATTCCGCTGATTGGGTCAAAATTTCAGAAATGCTACTCGGGCCTGTTAGAGAAGGATTTGAGTTTCAGCCAAAACACAAGGCAAATAGTTACAAATAAGACAGGGGTACAGGTCAAGCAGACCTCGTCGGTAAACTAGCACAGCAACATTGGAAATAAGTCTTTTAAATCTTAACTTTAATTAATCGCCAATTGGAATCTTTTGAAGCTCGATGAGATATAATTTCATCTCTCTCGAAAACGATCCACGATTTTCATTCTGTAATTAACATTTCTCCTTGCTGATTCAAGACTTCAAAGAAGTCACCTTGAACCTTGCGTGCAGATGAGCCATTCTACCTTTCCATAATCTCCTGAAAAGTGAAGGGAGATGCGGAGTATAATTAGAAAATTGCTGAGACTTGTTTATGTTCTCCATCTGCTGCAGAATGTTCAATTTACTTACCCTCTGCTTCACGCAGCATCCACACTTTGGAAATAGCATAAGACCTCCAACGACGACCGCAACAGGCACTTCGTCATTACAAGGGATGGCTGCGTTCAAAACAACGCAACAGCACTGAAGCTGTGAAGAAAGTCCTTTGCAACCATCACATGTAGGTCCGCAACAACATAGCGGAAGGCATGGAGCGCCAGGCCTACAAAGAACAGTAAAAGTGAAAACGAAGTTAGGACAGCGGTCAATATTTGTTTATATATACTGCATGATGGATGGTGCACAACGCAAAACTTACTTGAGGCATACCTCAATATTCAAACAGCAACATCCTACTTTACCAGATACTCCGCACCATCCACTTGCACAAGGAAGAGTTGAACAGTTTGCGCAGCAAAGTGCACAGCACAAGGTAAGTTCATGTTCATCTACAGCGTCGCCCATTTCCAATTTACTAATGATCAAGAGTGAAATCGGTTTGTGGTATGCATGATATTGAATATCAGTAAGGAATAACGGTAATTGAGCATTTTACGTTCTTCTCAAAAAGAAGGTTCTTATGACATTCGATCGTGCAAAAGGCAAAAGGTGGGGTTCTGATCAGACCTTGTTAGTAACGTCTCGTCGCTTTCGATAACGTCTCGTCAAATGGTCAACTTTTCATCTGTTTGTGCTAATCCCATGCTCTGATAAAAGCATACCATGTTATACGGATTGTATTTCGGCTTTATCATTGTCTATGTAGGGGGTTGTCCTTTTGGGGATAAAGCTTGTTTGCGATGATTTGAATGCATGTCGAAACCACGACGAGCATCAGGGAAGAAATGCTACTGTGGCATATATTTTGGATAATGTCGTAAGCTTTGAAGAAAGACAACAGCCGTGATATTGTGTTTCCGCATGAGATAGAGCTCTCATCAAGGGGTTATGAAAATGCAAGACACAATGGATATTCTGCAAGAAGAGGAAGAACACACAAAGGATAACATTTTGGTCGAATCTTTGAGAGAATGGAGGCATCGACGACGATGGTAGCAACTCATCTTCGCTGTATTCACCCAAGTCCTGCTCGATCTGCATACACACATACAAAGACGACGATGATTCTCGAAATGAGAAATACTACCACGGGTACCATTTGAATTGTACTACCCAGTGGTTAGTAAATGAAGCATGATAACTGCCTTATGTGTCGTCGAAAGTTTCTTTAAAAGACAATGTAAGCCCGGAACGGCAAACATAAATTGTCAGTGTTGAATGTTGTCTCAACGTCTGAATGTGAAAGTAAGAGCTAGCAAAGCTAGCTGACTATCAATGTTTTAGCATTCCTTGATATTGAATATGACTTTTATCTTTACATAATTTCAAAAAGAAAGAAATCTATGTGATGGATGCTGAAGTTATCTGCAAAGCAACAATCTGCACAGCTTTCAAAACTGGTACAGCTGCCTTTCGGAGTTATCTCCTTTGCGGACGGGGGAACTGAACAAACTTTTAAGATGCATAACATGTTGGCCAATGTCGTGATTTCTCGTCATGGTACGAGTCTCAACATCAGTGAAGCCACTCATACAACTACTTCCAGGCGACATTTGCCTTCTGAAGGCAGACGCAAGACTCATTGGACTATCTGAAACTTGCGCACGCCCTGTCCCGTTCATGAGCATCTCGCGAGGAAAGTTGGAAGGACCAGTAGTACTGTTGATATTGTACCCGTTCGGGAGGTAGGCACCGACAACACCTTCGTTGTTATGTTCAAGATGAGAATCAGGAGATAAGAATAAGGACTTGGACGATTGCTGATTCCATACAGGCACCTTGTCTTCTTCGTAGTCCTCTGTGTACTTCTCAGCAGCCTTGCTTGTCTTGAGACTCTTCATACAGATGAGAGAACTGAGAAATTTGCTGATTCCTTTCTTCTTCCTGTTCTTCGGTTCGTTCATCTCTCGAAATTTGGTGGGTTCAATTGGAATTCCAGCTCTTTGCACAATGGAGGTATCAGTGATTCTATTTCCACAATAAGAAGAACTAAGCGCATTGTTACTGGCTATCTTGGTAAGCAAGTGTTCACCGACAAGTCCACTCTTGACGCTTGCAGAATCGTCTTCATTGCCATTTTTCTGTACCGAAATAAATTCATTCGATGTGATGACAGAAAAACTATCATCGCAGTGGAAGATCAATTCGTCCTCGTCGCATTCTTCGTCGCTATCAGATGCAAGGAAATTATCCTCCGCCTTTACATCATCCCGTTCAAGTTCTTCACCGTTTATGAGTTCTACAACCTCGGTCTGGTCCAAGTAATTAAGCTCAACATCAGCACGTTCTTGCTCTTCTTCATCATCGAATTCCTTTTCGTTTTCCTCTTCACCCATTTGATGGTTCCACGTTTCCGACTTCTCTTCCAAGTCCTCGAATGAACAATTTTCTTGCTGGCCAACCTCGGCAGGCTCTTCCTCGTTCAAGTCTCTTGGAGAAACAACACTGTCTTTATCCCAGCTTTCTTTGCTATCAATTCGCTCAATGTCGACAGCAATCATGAGGTCATTGTAGTCGTCTTCCCAGTCACACTCGACATCATCAACAGTATCCGCAAAGTTACGAACTGGCATCGTGCTTATATTTAGGTCATCGATACCACCGACAGTGTTATCAAGGAAAGAAGTGTTTTCAACGACCCTCTCCTCGTTATTTTCACTAGGCGCCTGTGAAACGTCCTCTAGTTGGGACGTCTCGAGTTCGTACGTCTCGACATTCGAAAGTTCCTCAGAACTGTTTTTGTTATTGGAATATTCGAATGTTGGTCTCATAGACCCTTGTTCGAAATGATTCTTGTTCTTCTTTCCAAACTCGTCTAGCCACCCCGTCAAGTCGCTGACCCTCCTCCCGTTGCGACTGTCCACCTCCATTTTACTTTCATCCACCGGATGACCATTATTCTCTAATTCAAAAGGCTGGTTCCTCGCGCCAATCCTAGGAATGTAAGCACCTCCTCTTCCAGTCGAAGTGACACTTGCGGTATTCCATTTATCTGCGTGAGCCTTATGGCGGTCGACACTATCCTTCAACCAGTTCTTCATATCTCTTACTCTGTCTCTTGGCAAGCTCAACTCTTCGCCCTTGGACGTCTTCAAAACGGTTCTGTTCCTTGGAACGTCACCCTTCAAAGATTCGAGTAGACCAGTTACGGTGTTAACGCGATCAGATATTTCAGCCCTCTTTTTCGAATTCATCTGTGCGTCCTCAAGCTTTTTCAGTTCCTGCATCTTACTCTCATTCAACTGCTTCTTGAGTTCATTCACCTTATTCATGGGAATATTAATGCTTTCGACTGTCTTTCGTGCTTTTACCGGCGTGTTAATCTTTTCGCGAACTTTCCTCTGCATCTCTTGAACATGATTCCTAGCTGGGACATCAGCTTGGCCCGTGCCGTTGCGCTTGAATTGCTTCTTTTGGAAATTGGCGATCCTTTTTTGCGCGTCGGTTACAGACAAATTAGGCGACGTAGAAAAACCAGCAGAAGTGGGATCATTTGTGATTGTTGCAAGAGGATTGATAGGAGATTTCTCTAAGAAAAGAGTTCTCACAATCTCGTTGTTTGATGAAGCTATTAATATGAAGTCCAGACAAGAATGGATGTGAGATGAGCACATGAGAAAATAATCATCTTTTATACTAAGTTTTAACAACTCGAAACTACACGGCACCTTACCATTTGTTTTGTTCATATTCATGCGTGTAGGAGAGAAAGGCAAAGCCATCGAATCTCGTCTTATTGTTTCTTGTGCGTTTTCTTTTCTTACTTAGCAGTGAGTCTTTTTTGAGTTGAGGTGTGATTATGGAAAATACTCATACCGGTATGAAATGTTGCGAGATTTTGGCGATGACAAGAGTGATTTGTGATTGAATCCCGCGCGCTAGACTCAACGGTTGGAGAGGCTTATTAAATGCCTCCAATCTTGCTACAATAATGTGAGAAGAGAGAAGAAGCATCCAAATTGAAACTTTTCAGATTATTATTGAACAACGGCGAAGACGAAAATTCAACATTCAACCTTCTCATTTCTCATCGCTACTCCTTCTACATATACAATCAAATCAATAACTAATCCTCATTGTATCATAGTTATCGATTACCGACACGCTCTCTTGATAGAAATCATTGAATAGAGATTACATCTATCTAACAATGCCAATCCGTAAAAATTCTCGAAAGAAGGAGACTAGTGCAGAGATATTGAATCACTCCTCGCCAAGTTCATCACCTATAAGAAGCGAAAGAAGGAGCTTCAAAGGTTTCCATACTTCCATCACCTCGACATTTACGGATCCATCGTCGATTCGGATAGACTGCTGTTCTATTTCTTGTTGTGGAATCTTCCAGCATGATTACAATCGCTACCTTTTACTCAACAGAAGACCGCCAACGTGGAAAAACCGTTTCATCCAATACGTGTTGATACCGTTTTTAATCTTTTGCGCAGCAGGGACTGCGGCTGTATTCATCCCAAACCCCGGTGTTAACCAAGCAGTATGCACCGGTTTGCTAATGGTGGCATTATTTTGGGTTGTTGGGGGTTGTTTTCAGAGCACTCAAAAAAGAGCTACATTGAGAAAGGAGATGCTGAAAAGAATAAAATATGGCTCCACCCCTGCGCTTAGTTTTGATGACATGGATTTGGACCAGACCGAAGGAGAAATTTACTGTTCACACCGTATGTGCGGTTGCTATCCAACAGACTTCAGCAAAGATGACACAGATTATTTGGTCGAAAATGAACGCAATGGGGGTGACCTTTGCGCGCGTCTCTCGAGAACATTTTCAGCAGTTTGCTGCGGTAAACTTTGTTGTCGTCAACTACAACTTTGTGGTGCCTGTGCATTGGCACAAGAAGGGAGAGATCTCGATATTCTAATTCCCGCAGAAAGGCGTAGACTAGATTATGTTACATTTCAGCCCTACGTCGACTACTTCAATCAAATACGGACATTGAGGTTTGAAAAGAATGGGAAGCTATGGGATCATTACGCTGCTCTCTCCAAATTGAGCAGAATCTTACTCAAGACACTGATTAGTGCCGTTATGCTATTGGTAATAGTGGCAGGGGTGATCTCTCCTCGCAGCTTTCAGTGGGGAAACATGCTTGTGTTTCTGGCTACATTTCTACAAGCATTCCTGGTACTGTACTTTGTGCACTGGCATTGGAACAGGTTTGATATATCATTGGATGCAGTAATTAAGTATTTTGCGTGTGGGTTTGCTATCACCACGACAACTGCTATATTTTTTGAGATGGTTGAGTCTATGGCAATGCAACTTCTTGCAAAGGCCCTCATGATGTTACTTCCGTTAGAGGCTGAAAATAATGGTTATACCTCTGGCTTTGACATATCATTCTTTGATTTCAGTCCCCATCATATGTATGCCGCTGCTTCCGCGAGTGATTACAAGAAAGCTTTTAACAGAGAGTATCCCTGGATATCAGTGTCGTTTTTGTTCGTGAGCGCTTATTGCATCGCAGCAATGGTGGAAGAAATGTGCAAGTACTTCGGATTCAAGATGATTGAGCATCCAGATTTCATGTCTGAGTCCGAGCTGCAGAAAGCTGCTTCCCATGGAATCCCTGAAAGGGACGAAGATGGCGAGGATAGATTCGAATTGGGTGGTGGTCTTGAATGTGTGAGCGGGTTAGATGGTATCCATTCCGAAGAATACGAATCTTTTGACTCGTATGAAAACGAGGATACAGGTGCCAGACAATCAAGGCGATCAGTACAAAGGCGTCAGTTATTGGAATACAAATCAGTGACATTATCAGAAGCCCCTCCCCGTTCGGTACAATCCATAGCGGCATCTATCACCGTTGCCATGGTCTCTGTTGCTCTTGGATTCGCATGTTGCGAGAACTTGATTTACATCTTCCTGTACAACGGCTCAAGTCTCTCTATGGAAATATCCGTTCTTATATCGAGGAGCCTGTTTCCTGTCCACCCTCTCTGTGCAGCGATTCAAAGCATCGGGGTGTGCAAACAGCAGCTTGAGAATGACAAATCCATCGGTATTGGCCGAATCCTTTTACCTGCCATCTTACTCCATGGTTCGTATGATTATGCAATCATGTTGCTGAATTTCCTCGCAACCCTCAATGCCGATGAGGATGGAAATGTGTCAATCATATATAGCATTGTTGCTTTGGGCGCATCAGTTCTCTTTGTCATTTGTGGACTTTGGTATTATGTGAGGCAAAGCTACCAGCAAGTCCAGAGATTAGAACAACTTCACAGATCAAGAGCGTTTGTAGGAGTGGATGCTTAGCTATAGTAGAGTACGTGTACGAGTGCAGAGACCAGTACAGAGACCAGTACAGTAGCTTAACAGTAACAAGAAGTAAAAAGAGAAAGGGCTAACAAAACATATTTTTCACGAGCCAAATCTATATCAAATTCTATTAGGCTGAATTGAAATTCAAACAGTAACTTCTGCATGAATCAATTATACAATACAGAATATATGCGTTCGTAGATTATACGGCTAAAAGTAGTTTATAGTTTGATCAGAATCGGACATTGCGCGCACACGGGACACGCTTCACATTATTACAGTCTAGAAAGAAGGAAGAGGACTACAGTTTGTTCAATGCATCAAACTTCCTATTATAATATACTCGCAATCCAATTTGTTACAAATAAGACCT
>Ga0209712_10001752_pt1 | contig 18274 bp, 13 predicted proteins | sample ArcOceMetagenome_FD_187443 | JGI IMG/M metagenome (GOLD analysis project Ga0209712, IMG submission 187443) | Marine eukaryotic phytoplankton communities from Arctic Ocean - Arctic Ocean - Greenland ARC118M Metagenome (SPAdes) (version 2) | ecosystem: Environmental > Aquatic > Marine > Oceanic...
GTATTCGGATTTAGACCAAGTTATCTCTGATCTCCAAGAGAAGCCCATACCTCTTTCGGCTTATATTTTTTCCAAAAGCAGAAAGAACCAGAAGAAGTTTTTAGCTAGAATCCAAGCTGGAACCACGGGTGTCAATGATACAACGATCCAATTCGCACAGCCAAACCTACCTTTCGGAGGTCATGGAAATAGTGGGGTAGGAAAAGCCCACGGTAAATTTGGTTTCTTAGAATTCACCAACCAAAGAGCAGAACTTAGACAGCGCACAGGGTTTACTTCTGCCAAGTTGATTTATCCTCCTTATGATAAAAAATGGAAACAATTGATAGTGAAAACATTCATCAAGTGGCTTTAAAACAAGATTACGCCTGATCGTTTTAGGACTTACCTTTTAATCTCAATTACGAATGCTCTATTTTTGGGACATGAACCGAGTGATTATCCTTTTAGTTTTAATGCTTCTCTCTGGGCAGAGTAATGCGCAGTGTGATACCTCTAGGTATATTTCACCAATCTTAAATGTGATTGATGTGCAGACAGATGTTGAATATGGCCAAGCTCCTCAGTGGAATTTCCCTTATTTTAATGAAACACTCTTGATGGACGTTTACCAACCATTGCTTGACCCGATTGAAAAAAGGCCATGCATGCTTTGGGCACATTCTGGTGCATTTGCCCTAGGAGATAAGCAAGCAGATGATATGGTAGCCCTATGTGACAGTTTTGCTAGGCGGGGATTTGTAACTGCTACCATGGGGTATAGAAAAGGATTCAACCCTTTGGATGCTGCCAGCTCTGAAAGAGCTGTCTATAGAGGATTACAAGATGGAAGAGCAGCTTATAGATTCTTAGTGGAAAATCATGAGGTGTATGGAATAGATACCACTAAGATTTTCGTAGGAGGGAGCAGCGCAGGAGCACTCATAGCACTTCACTTGGCGTTTATGGAAGAAGAAGAACGACCCGAATCTAGTTTTGACCAGTTTTTAGCGCCTGATTTAGGATGTATTGATTGTTCTGGTAATAATTTTCAGCATGAAGTAAATCCTTTAGGTATAATAGGGTTATGGGGAGCTATAGGAGATACTACTTGGGTGAATAGTGATGTAAACACCCTTTTAGCTCATGGTACTGAAGACCCTATAGTGCCATTCGAGTCTGGCCCTCCATTTCAGTTTTTCACTTTGCCTGATGTTTATGGCAGCTCATTAATCCATGAAAGATTACAGAATCAAGGATTTTCTTCGGAATTAATTATTGCAGAGGGAGAAGGTCATGAACCTCACGGTACTTTAAATGGCAATTGGATAGGTCCCCCAAATGATTTCTGGGAAGAGCTCTTTAGTAGTGTAGAAGAGTTCTGTTTTGAACTAATTAGACCTCAGGAATTAGCTATTTCTGGGTCAGAATTTATATGTGAAGGACAAAATCATACTTATTCTGTAGAGTTAGCTGAAGGAGAAAGCGTCTGTTGGGAAATAGAAGGAGGAGACTATCAAGAGACTTCTGATGAAGAAATAGCTGTTCAAATTACAGGTCAATCAGCGATTATTACCGCATTTATTTATAATGAAGTAGGAGCGGCCAGCGAATCAAGTAGCATTATTGTTCAAGTATCTCCCAGTCCAGATGTGGCATGGGATGTAAGCCTAGAACAGAATGTTTTAGAATATTCCGTTCTAACTTTATTTGATACCTCGTGGTATTTAAATGGACTTCTAATCTCAGAAGAAAACATAGGTTCTATGCTCCTTAAAACTGAAGGAGAATATACAGTTTCATTAGAAGTGGTAAATGAGCTTGGGTGTGTGACCTCTTATTCAGAGGAATTCACTTATGCAATAGATAATCTAGATGAACAGGCAAACAGCTTAACAGAAGTTAAACTGTCTTCGGGAGTTTTATCTATCAAGTCAGAGATGATTACTAAAGTAAATCTCTATGATGTTATGGGGAGGTTGCTTTATGAAAATGAAGCCACTGAGCATGTGGTGAGTGAACATTCAGGAGTTTATATTCTTTCATTTTCTAATTCGGAGGAGAGCAGGGCCATAAAAATAGTATTTCCTTAAGATGACCTTTTGTTATTTTTCGTCCAACATAGAGTAACCAAAATTGTAGTAAATTGGACGAGAAGATTAAATCAAAGTAAAATGAAAAGTGTGTTATTATTCGCGGCCAGCTTAGCAGCTTTTTATGGGTTTTCTCAGGAAGAGACTTTAACTAAGGTTATATCTGGTTTACAGGCTGGGAATGTATCTTTAATAGAGGCTCAATTAATGAATGAAGTGGACTTAACAGTCTTCGATTTTGAAGATTTCTGCAACAAGCCTCAGGTGAAGGCTAAACTATCAGAATTCTTTTCAGCTCATAAACCGTCAAGCTTTTCAGAAATTCATCGGGGTTCTAGTGGAGCCAATGAGGTGTACAGAATAGGTGAGCTTGTTACCAGCACTGGCACATATAGAGTAACTATATTTATAGAGAAGTCTGGCAGTGCGTTTAAAGTAAGCCAACTAAAAATAGAATAGCATAAAAAATAATTTAACTATTGCCCACCCCCTAGATTTAGTTCTATGGGGTTTTTTTATGCCTTCTTCGTTTCGGCTAATACTCCTTTTCCCCATTGTGCTAGCATTCCTATACAGAGAAGAAGTAGAAGTAAACTCCCCATGGTAGAGATAGTCTTAGCGGTATAATAGGTTTGAGGTTCAAATTTGAACACCACTTCTTTAGCTCCTGCTGGAATATTCAATCCTCTTAAAATATAATTCGCTTTTACATGCTCAGTGAGCTTTCCATCTATGTAGGCGTTCCAGCCAGCGGGGTAATAAATTTCAGAAAACACAGCGAAGGCAGCTTCACTGTTATTCGTAGCGTAGGTTAATTTATTTGGCTGATAATGGATTAGCTCGATGCTTCCAGTACTGCTATAATTAGTGCTTAATCCATCGGTAAATTTGCTTTGAATGACCGCTGTACTGTCAGGGTTTAAACCTGACATAGCATTCATTTCAGCATCTGTATCTGCTACTGTTTTTATCTCGTTTATAAACCAAGCATTCCCTAAACCGCCATTAAATGGAATCACTTCACCTTCAGGATTTCCTATCATATACTTGGTGTTTAACATGCTCAGCATAGGAAATTCTCCAGTAATTCTTCCAGAAGTTTGTAGTTGATTTAGAATCTCTTTAGTTTCACTACCTAGATTAAAATCTACCAATTCTTGGTAAATCTTCAGTTTGGCTCCGTGATAACCGCCTATAGATTTATGGTAATAAGATGTTCTGGCATCACTCCAGGGGTTGCCTAGATTTAATACTCTGAAGTTCGTATTCTGGTTGAGTACTTCGAGCTGGCGTTGAAGTTTTTTCGAGTCATTTGAACGCGTGTCACCCGTTTTTTCTTTGTAAAGATTGGTCGCAGTTTTCAGTTTGCTGTCAAATTCAGAAACCCCAGATTTCTCTTTCGCTAGAATCTGCTTTTCTACTTTTTGGGCTGGAAAAGGAACGCTGTTTTGTCTTGCAGATTGAAAGCCTTCTTTAATATCGAAATACCTGTGATCCACTGACCACATGTCTACAATAAAAACAAATCCAAGCGCATAAGCAGCGTATTGAGCCATTTTACTCTGGAAAGTTACTGCTAGCAGAACGCCTAAGCCTAGAATGAAAATGATAAAGCTCCTCATTACGTCTGCTGTGAATATTCCTTGCCTGCCTTTTACTATTTGGTTCAGCATTTCCTTTCCTTCTTTACTCTCCTTTAGTCCAAGAAAGGCTTCTTTTTCTGTACTAGAGAAGAAGTCGAAAACAGAACCAGGGGAAGTTAAAAGAACGATGTTAAATAGGACGAATGCTCCTCCTACGAGATAGAAGAATTTCTTGGATTTATCTCTTAGTTCAGCATTTTCTAAATATTGATTTAGGAATAATGTACCTAAGAAAGGAATGATAATCATGAGTAGCATAAGCATCATTTTGGTATCTCTAAATTTATTCCATAACGGAACGTTATTTAGAAAAAAATCAGGCACATCACCGAGTTTCCAAGAAGCCAAAATGGCTATAACCGCCACTATGAGTAGAGGCCATCGAATAGAATCCTTTAAGAGAAAAAGACCACAGAATGCTAAGAAACACATAAGCGCTCCGAAGTAGAACGCACCCGCGGTTCCCCGCTGTTCTCCCCAGTAACTGAGAATTTGATTTTGACCTAAAAATTGCTGAGCACTTTTACTGAGTTCCGCTTTAGCTTCAGGAATGTTTACTAAAAGATTGGTTTTCCCTCCCTTTACGTTCGGAACATAAGCACCTAGCCACTCAGCTTTAGACATGCTGTATTCCAGAATGTAATCCTTACCTAATCCTTCCTCTGTAGTAGAAGTTAATCCCTCAGTCTGAGGTTTCAGCGTTAGTTCGGAAGAACCCCTTGTAGAGTATTCTCCATATTCAGCCGTAGTAGAAAGCAGCGTGTAGTTAGGTAAAGCCCCTAGAACGCCAGCCAAAAGTAAGAATCCTACGATCTTAGGGGTTTCAGTAGACTCCTTCATTATTACTTTCCTGATGAGTTCACCAATTCCTACTATTCCAAGTAAAAATAGTGCGTAATACGTCATCTGAAAGTGGTTGGCTCCGAGGTGTAAACAAAGAAAAAATGCGGTGATTAAAGACCCTTTGAGCGCATGGCGCCTAAAAGCAAATAGAATTCCACCGAGCATAGGAGCTATGTAAGTGATGGCATTCATCTTGGTGGCGTGTCCAGCTCCTAAGTACAAGATGAAAAAGCTGCTTAACCCAAAACTGATGGCTCCTACGGCTCCTACGGCAGGCCTAACCTTCATACACATTAGCAGGATGTAAAAACCAAGCATGGCTTTAAATAAAGTACTGATAGGTGAGGGGAGCCATAGCCTATAAACTTTATCTACACTCTTTACTAAGTTTCCTAAGTCGTTTACACTGATTTGATAAGCAGGCATCCCTCCAAACATGCTATTGGTCCATAGCGGTTCTTCATCCTCGGCATATCGGTGGTCTAAAACCTCCTTAGACATTCCTCTCCACTGATTAATATCACCCTGTTTTAATTTCTTGCCAGAGATAGCGGGACTGTAGAAAGCTACAGAGATTAATAAAAAACTAAGTATGGCTATAACGTGAGGCAGTGCCTTCTTAAATAGAGTATTCATAAGTGATTTTTAAGTGGGCTAAAGGTAATGCGATTCTTGATGAATGAAAACCAAAGAACATTTACCTGTAAGAGCTAGATTGTTCATCCTCATACATAGCCAGATAGCTGCGGTACCGAACCTCTTCTATATTCCCATCTTCTAGGGCTTTTAGCACTGCGCATTTAGGTTCATTTATATGTCTACAGTTATTGAATTTACACTCAGGAAAGAGAGCCATCATTTCTGGAAATAACATATGAAGTTCATCCTTTTCTATATCTACTATTCCGAATCCCTTAATTCCAGGAGTGTCTATGATAAATCCACCATCATCTAACTCATGCATCTCTGCGAATGTCGTGGTATGTTGTCCTTTGTTATGCGAGGCAGAAACTTCCATAACTTTTATATCTAAACCAGGACTAATGGCGTTTACCAAAGTAGATTTTCCTGCGCCAGAGTGTCCTCCTAGCATACTTACTTTGGCTGTAAATCGGTTTTTAAGCGTTGCAACGCTAGACTCCTGCAAAGCCGAGATCTTCATAACCTCGTAACCTATCCCAGTATAGATGTCCTCTATTTCTATCACTTTTTCCATTTCAAACTCATCATAATCATCCATTTTATTAATAAGAATAACTACGGGAATTTTATAGGCTTCAGCGGTGACTAAAAATCTATCGATAAAACCATAACTGGTTTGAGGACGAGCCACAGTGACGAATAAAAATGCCTGATCTATGTTGGAAGCTATGATGTGCGACTGTTTCGAGAGATTTACAGATTTACGGATGATGTAGTTTTTTCTTTCCAGAATAGTGTTTATCACCCATGTTTCATCTTTCTCTTCTTCTAGAGTCACATGATCACCTACAGCGAGTGGATTGGTGGTTTTTAGACCTTGAATTCTGAATTTTCCGCGAATCTGGGCATCTACTACGTCCCCATCTTCCATGCGGACTTTATACCATTTTCCCGTAGATTTTATGACTAAACCTGTTCTATCCATTCCAAGGACAAATGTAGTTCTTCAATTAGGAATTGGCGAATATTGAATCGGGAATTGCCAAGTATAAAAATCGTGTAGTTTCAGAGTAAGAAGAGGCCATTAATTAGTGTTAGAATTTGAATTAATCATTAACCACTAATAATTAATCATTAAAAAAGATTAACCATTAAATTTGAACTATGTCTATAGAAGCAAAAGGGGTTAGTAAATATTACGGGAAGCAAAAAGCATTAGATGAGGTGAGTTTTAAAATCTCTTCAGGAGAGATTGTAGGATTCTTAGGGCCAAATGGTGCTGGTAAATCTACGATGATGAAGATTATCACTGGTTATTTCCCTCCTAATGAAGGAGATATTTATGTGATCGGATTAGATGCTGTAGAAAACTCTTTGGAAGTAAGAAAAAAAGTAGGCTACCTGCCTGAGCATAATCCATTGTATCCAGAGATGTATGTTACAGAATACCTAAAGTTCGTAGCGGGTATTTACAAGGTGAAGAATAAAAAAGAAAGGGTAGAGGAGATCATAAAAATGGTGGGACTTTCTCCCGAAAGGCATAAAAAAATTCAAGAATTAAGTAAAGGATATAAGCAGCGTGTAGGGTTAGCCCAAGCGTTGATTCATGATCCAGACGTGCTTGTTTTAGATGAGCCTACCTCAGGTTTAGATCCCAATCAGCTGGTGGAAATCAGAAAACTAATTAGGGATATAGGAAAGGAAAAGACAGTAATGCTCTCTACGCATATTATGCAAGAGGTAGAAGCCATTTGCGACAGGGTTATCATTATTAACGAAGGAAGAATAGTAGCAGATGCTCCAGTTTCAGAGATGAAAAACATGGGGAATGCAGAAGGATATAGTTTGGAGGTAGAGGTAAATGAGGCTATCTCCGAAGAATTACTTTCTGTTATAAATGGTGTAGATAAAGTGATTTCCAAAAGCGGATTGAATTATTCCATTGAAATCTCCAGTGCGAAAGACATTCGGGCCGAAATATCAAAAGCTATTTCCGATGATGGAAAGGCTGTTCTTTCTATGGTCAGAAAAGAAAAGAGTATGGAGGATGTGTTTAAGGAGTTGACTAGGTAGGCTTTATTCTGATAAATAAATTTATTTAAAGGCCATCCGAAAGGGTGGCTTTTTATGTAATGGCTAATGCCTTAAGTGAGTTCTTTTTTTTAATCGTGGATTAATTTAGTGGCAAGTTCGAGTTATTTAAGTAATAAAAAAACCGTCCTCCAAAAGAAGAACGGTTTTACTATTATCTAAAATGATTGTTTTACTAATACTGATCTTAATACCAGAAATTAATAATTAACCATTTATAATTTATCACTAAAAGTGGTTTACATCATCCCTGGCATTCCACCTGGCATTCCGCCTCCCATAGATGGAGCTCCACCTTCTTCTTCAGCATCTGTAATTACACACTCAGTAGTAAGCAACATACCTGCTATAGAAGCAGCGTTTTCTAGAGCTACTCTAGCCACTTTAGTAGGGTCTATTACACCAGCTTTCAGTAAATCTTCGAACTTCTCAGTTCTAGCATTGTAACCGAAATCTTTCTTTCCTTCTCTAATCTTCTGAACGATTACCGCTCCTTCACCACCAGCGTTAGCTACGATCTGACGAATAGGCTCTTCGATAGCTCTTCTTACGATAGCTATACCAGTAACCTCATCTTCATTCTCGCCTTTAACCTTCTCTAATCCTTCTGCAGCTCTAATGTAAGCTACACCACCTCCAGGAACTATTCCTTCCTCTACGGCAGCTCTAGTAGCGTGAAGAGCATCATCTACTCTATCTTTCTTCTCCTTCATCTCTATCTCTGTAGTAGCACCTACATAGATTACAGCTACACCACCAGCCAATTTAGCTAGTCTTTCCTGAAGCTTCTCTTTGTCGTAATCAGAAGTAGTAGACTCTATCTGAGCTTTGATTTGATTTACTCTAGCTTTGATATCTTTTTTAGAACCAGCACCATTAATAATAGTAGTGTTGTCTTTGTCTAAAGTGATTTTCTCAGCAGTACCTAAATCTTCTAAAGTAGCATTCTCTAATTTGAATCCTCTTTCTTCAGAAATAACAGTACCACCAGTTAACGTAGCTATATCTTCAAGCATCGCTTTTCTTCTGTCTCCGAAACCTGGAGCTTTAACAGCAGCTACTTTAAGTGCTCCTCTCATCTTATTTACCACTAATGTAGCTAGTGCCTCACCATCTACATCTTCAGCTATAATTAAAAGAGGTTTACCTGTTTGAGCTGTTTTTTCTAATACAGGAAGTAAATCCTTCATGTTAGAAATTTTCTTATCATAAATAAGAATGTATCCAGACTCTAATTCAGCTTCCATTTTCTCCGCGTTAGTCACGAAGTAAGGAGAAAGATATCCTCTATCAAACTGCATCCCTTCCACAGTTTTTAATTCATCAGAAGTCCCTTTAGCTTCTTCTACAGTAATTACACCTTCTTTACCAGCAGCCTTCATAGCAGAAGCTATAAGTGCACCGATTTTAGAATCATTATTAGCAGAAATAGTAGCTACTTGTTCTATTTTAGAAAAGTCTTTTCCTACTGTGTCAGATATTTTCTGAAGACCAGTTACTACATGGTTGACAGCTTTATCTATACCTTTTTTTAAATCCATTGGATTAGCACCAGAAGCCACAGATTTTAAACCTGCACCTACTATAGCTTGAGCTAATACAGTAGCCGTAGTAGTTCCGTCACCTGCTTGGTCAGCAGTTTTAGAAGCTACTTCTTTTACCATTTGAGCACCCATGTTTTGGATAGGGTCTTTAAGCTCTATTTCTTTAGCCACAGATACACCATCTTTAGTGATAGATGGAGCACCGAATTTTTTACTTATAATTACGTTTCTCCCCTTAGGTCCTAACGTTACTTTAACTGCGTTAGCTAATGCGTCTACACCTTCTTTAAGTTTCGCTCTAGCTTCTACGTCAAAAGAAATGTCCTTTGCCATGTTGTTCGTGTTTTTGAAATTTTTTTAAAAAAATTGAATGAATTAGATAATACCTACGATATCACTTTCTCTCATGATTAGAAAGTCTTTTCCATCTAGAGTAATTTCAGTACCCGCATATTTTCCGTAAAGAACAGTGTCTCCTTTCTTTACCTCCATAGGCTCATCTTTAGTACCTGGTCCCGCTGCTATTACTTTACCTTTTTGAGGCTTTTCTTTAGCGGTATCGGGAATAAAAATTCCACTAGCTGTTTTTTCTTCTGCTTTTGCAGATTCCACAAGAACTCTGTCTTTTAGCGGCTTGAATTTAACTGCCATGTTTCTAATTATTTTAGGTTTAAATTTTTTGTTTTTTGCGTAGCAATGGTTTTCCATTTCTCGCTAAGGGCATCAGTCATTTTTTATGCCAACCGTTCGATAAGGACTTTATGGCAGACATTGACATTTTAGGGCAAAAAAAATGTCAGTCTGTAAGTCAGACTGACATTTATAATATGCTTTTATCTTAATTTCTTATTCAGCTCCTGGAGTTGTGTTATCTGGAGTTCCATCTACATTTTCGATAGTGTCCTGTTCTACTTCCTGAGTTCCATTGTTAGGAAGGAAGCTAGCAGATACGATACACAAAACGAATAGTGCTATCATCATAGCCCAAGACCCCTTTTCTAGAAAATCAGCTGTTTTTTGAACTCCTCCTATTTGACTAGCTCCTGAGAAACCAGACGCTAAACCACCACCTTTAGGGTTTTGTATGAGCACGAAAAGTGCCATTACTATGCTTACTATGATGATTAATACTGTAATTACTACTTCCATGTTTTTATTTTTTTCGTCCCAGCCGTTTAATTCGGGCTGCAAAATAAATGCTTTTTTCTGGATATTTCAAAGAAAGAAGTTGGAAAGCTCGTTTTGCTTTCGAATTGTTTCCTTGATCCGCATATATTTCAGCCAGAGTTTCTGTTACAAATTCTTCGTTATCTACGAGGCTTTCTGCCGCTAGGTTCTCTAAAGAATACTCTTGAGATTTCCCTCTGCTAATTTGAGGTTCTTTTTGGATAAAATTATCTATAATAGAATCTGCATAATCAGTTGGTTTAACAGCTCCTTTGTCACTGAAAGAAGGGTAGTTCACCGATTGAGCACTCGCTATTAACCAGTTAATAAAGTCATCAGAACTTACCGGTTTTTTCGTTAAATCTGCGCTATTTCCCTGTGGAGTACTGTCCTTTAAATGCTCTTTTTTAGCTTGAATATCTTCCATCACATCCATAGTGATAGAGGTGTCTACAGCCTCTGAAATAATCAAGTGATTTAGCTCCTCAATTTCCTCATTTATTTCAGCACTTAGCTCAGTTTCTAACGCTTCTTCTGCTGATTCTGTTTGATTTTCTGATTCTGAAATAGGTTTGAGCGCTGTAATCTTTTCTATTTCTTCAGAATCTTCTTTTCTCTCTTTCGGTAATTCGTCTTTACTTTCTACAGGACTAGATTCTAATTCCTCCAAAGATGAAATCTTGATAGGAGTGATGTCCACCGAAACTTCTGCTTCTGGCTCCGTGTCTGTAGAATAAACTTTCTCCCAATCAGCGGGAATCAGTCCTTCCACCTCAGGAAGGGCTTCCATCTCTTGTTCTACTTTAAGGATGGTTTTTTCTAATGCTGCTCCGTAAAGAGTTTTATAAAGCTTAGCTCTGTCATTAGTCACTAGAGCTACTTTTTTCAGTTCGTCAGAGAAAGATAGGTCATTGGTTTCTTTAAGCCCTTTCAGATAGGCTATGCGTATGTCAGCGCTCCAGGGATATTCTTCTTTTAGAAGTTTGAGCCTGTTTTTTTCTTCCTTGGTAATCTTGTGAGAAGGAGACATGAGGTCGGATATGAGTAATTCCATTACCAATTTCCTAAACTAGCGTTATACACATCCTGCGTAAGTTGATCTACGATTAGAGCTATGAGCTCTTCTTCTACAGAAAGAAAGTCTGCATCACTTGGGTAATCAGTATACCAGGAGAAGTTCCTTTCGAAACTCTTGTCTTTTTCTATGGTGTTTTCATACTTAACTTCTATTCCTATGGTAAGTCTAGTTTGACTAGCTGTTTCTCCTTCTTGAACAGAAATAGGCTGAGTGTCATATTTATTAATAGACCCTTGGAATCTGAGTTCTGCTTTTTCTTGTATTAGCTGAACTGTAGATTGCTGTTGAATTAGATCTCTTAAATCCTCTGTGAATGTTTGACCGATCAGCGGGTTGGCTTTAGGTGCTCTTACTTCGAACATTTCCACACTGAAGCTTTTAGCTCCAGAGTCATCTGTTCCGTAAAAGCTATAGATCCCACACCCAGATAGGCTGAGAGATAAAAACGATATGAGAAAAAATCTGTTGAGCATTTGTAGCATTTATTGCAACGCAAATTAAACTGAAATAGTTTGTTCTTCTTATTTCAGGTCGTATTCATTTATTTTTCGGTAGAGTGTTCTTTCAGAAATACCGAGTTCTCTGGCAGCGTGTTTACGTTTATTATTATGCTTTTTAAGCGCTTTTCTTATAAGTTCCTTTTCTGTTTCTGCTAGAGAAAGTGTTTCTTCCACATGAATAGTGGTAGGTTCTTTTGTATCAGAGACTCTAGAGAAAGAGCTGGGCTTAGATGGTACGAGCATCGAGTCTTTTCTAGGCTCATTTTCGTCATGGTAATCTTCGTCAAATACTTTTCGTATTAATTCCGAATTCTCTTCATTTTGTGTAAACTCTCCTTCGCTTTTAATCACTCGCATAACCAGTTGCTTGACATCGTTCATGTCTTTTTTCATATCGAAAAGAACTTTATATAGAATCTCTCTTTCTGAAAAATCTGACTGACTTTTTTGATCTTGGTCAATGACCATTGGTTTCATACTGAAACCTTGTTCTGGAAGGTATTGCCTTAGGTTGGTAGAGTTAATCTCACGTTCTTTCTCTATTACACTAATCTGCTCGGTGATGTTCTTTAGTTGTCTTATGTTTCCGGGCCATGAATAGGATTCTAATAGAGAGACTGCATCTGGAGTTAGTTCTAAAATCGGAATTCCATACTTATCTGCGAAATCTGTAGTGAATTTCCTGAATAGTAAATGGATGTCTTCCTTTCGTTCTCTAAGTGGAGGAATAATGATAGGTACAGTGCTTAGTCTGTAAAACAAATCCTCCCTGAACTTTCCTCTAGAGATTGCTTCAGAGAAATTTACGTTAGTAGCAGCGACTACCCTTACATCAGTTTTAATGACTTTAGATGAGCCTACTTTTAGAAATTCTCCTGTTTCTAGAACTCTTAATAACCTAACTTGAGTCTGCAAAGGAAGCTCGGCTACTTCATCTAAGAAAATAGTTCCGCCATCAGCTTCTTCGAAATATCCTTTTCTACTCCCTGTAGCTCCGGTGAATGAGCCTTTCTCATGACCAAATAGTTCGGAATCAATAGTGCCTTCAGGAATAGCACCACAGTTTACAGCTATGTAAGGGCCATGTTTTCTGGTGCTCAACTGGTGAATTATTTTAGGCATCACTTCTTTTCCAGTCCCACTTTCACCGTTAATAAGCACGGTTATATTCGTAGAGGCTACTTGAGAAGCTACATCTATAGCCCTGTTTAGCGCAGGTGAATTTCCTATTATTCCGAATCGTTGTTTTATGCTTTGCAATTCCATTAATCGACTAGTTCTCCTTTAAGTGTCATAGAGGTGCATTCTAGAATTTTCACTTCTACCAATGTTCCTCTTTTGGCATTTCCTTTTGGAAATACTACCATAGAATTTTGTGCAGTTCTTCCCGCATAATCATCATCAGATTTTTTGCTAGGTCCTTCTACTAATACTTTTTGTATGGTTCCTACATACTGCTTTATTCGGTCGTAGGAATTAGCCCTCTGTAAATCTATTACTTCAGATAATCTTCTTCCTTTGACTTCTTCAGGAACATCATCTTCGTATTTTCTTTCTGCTAATGTTTTAGGCCTTTCTGAATACTTGAACATATAGGCCATATCGAACCCTACTTCCTTCATTAGAGAAAGCGTATCCGCATGTTGTTCTTCAGTTTCTCCGCAGAAGCCAGTAATTATATCTGTAGAAATAGCACATTTAGGTGCTATTCTTCTTAGCGCTTCTATTCTATTTAGATACCATTCTCTAGTATATCCACGGTTCATCTTTTTCAAGATTTCGTTATTTCCAGACTGAATAGGTAAATGAATGTAATTACAGATGTTATCATATTTAGCGATCACTTCTGCCACATCATCTGTTAAATCTTTAGGGTGTGAAGTGCTGAATCTAATCCAGAGCTCTGGACAAGCTTTAGCTACCAATTCCATAAGTTCAGAGAAAGATACAGTAGGAATATTTTCATCCTTTACTTCACCTTTCTTTGTGAGGTTCCATTTGTATGAATCTACATTTTGGCCAAGTAGCGTAACTTCTTTATAGCCATTATCAGCTAATTCTTTAGCTTCGTTTACTATGGATTCTGGATCTCTACTTCTCTCTCGTCCTCTGGTGAAAGGCACTACACAGAAAGAGCACATATTGTCACACCCTCTCATAATACTGATGTAGGCATTAATGCCATTAGAGTTAAGTCTCACTGGACTTATTTCGGCATAGGTTTCTTCTCTACTCAAAAGGACGTTTACAGCCTTCTGTCCTGTTCCTACTTGTTCTATAAGATTAGGTAAATCTCTGTATGCATCCGGGCCTACTACAAGGTCTACTAATTTTTCTTGTTCGAGTAAAGTTTCTTTTAACCGCTCAGCCATACATCCGAGAACACCGACTATTAAAGACGGGTTTTTACGCTTCATCTTTTTGAATGCCAGTAGTCGATTTCTAATTCGATCTTCGGCTTTCTCACGAATGGAGCAGGTGTTCAGTAGAATTACATCAGCTTCTTCTGCGTTTCGCGTGGTGCCAAAACCTTCTTCGGTAAGTATAGATGCTACTATTTCACTGTCAGAAAAATTCATGGCACAGCCATAACTTTCTAAAAGAAGCTTCTTGCCATGTCCTCTTTTTGGTTCGACCATAACGGCCTCACCTTGTCTAGACTCATCTATAGTCTTATCTCCAGATTCTGTCTGCATATCATTTGTAATGAACTTCAAAGTTACTCTTTATTCAAAAAACAGCCTCACTATTGTGATATAAAGGGAAATGAGCGTTGATGCTAGTGGATTATTCCTCCTTTTTCTGCCAAAGAGAGTATTTATCTGGACTCGTTAACACCAATTTATACTCCTCTTGAATCATCTTCCTCAGCATAGAGCCGCCATTTGTGTAACAGTAAATGTATTTCGAATTACTCTCTCTTATAGATTCATACTCCTCTTTTAGATTAATCCTAAAAGCTTCGATATGTTCCTTGTTACTAAAAATAGTGGGGTGAATATATTTAGTCTGAGGAGACTTATCTAGCATGTAATGAAGAACCATCTTCTGCGAGTAAAATTTATCCTCAGGCTTTATATGCTCAGTTAAATATTCTAAAACCGCCTTTTCATTATCAGGTTTCATTATCAGAGAAAAGAACTGACTCATAATACCTACTAAGAAGAGGATACCTAATATAGATACAGTTCCCTTTCTAAAATGTGAGTAGCTTCTTTTCTTGATGTTTAGACTCCCTAGGTGGTCAAGCGCGAAGAAGCTAAAAGGAATAAGGGCTTGGGCGTAATAATGGGGAAACAGTTTGCCTGTAAATAAAACAGCTATCCATACTAAAAAAGGCCATAGAATGGATAGAATAGCTTCCTTAGTTTTATCCTGACCTAGCCTTATCCGTTTGTAAATAGCCATAAAATAAAAAATGCTTAACGGGAGAAAAAACAGGTAAAATTGAACGACAAAGAGACCGCTGTCTAAAACATTTACAGATGAAGAATAGCGAGAAGGAATAATAAAAGAAACATCTATAAATTCGGTGTAATTACCGCTGAAATAATAATATAAATTCACTAACCCGAAGGGAATTAAAAAGCTTACGCCAGTAATTGAAATTCTAAAAATTAAATTTTTAAAACTGCTCTTGTTTACCCACGCTATTAGTAGTAAAAAAGCTAGAAAATCAAAAGCGACATGATATTTTATAATGAAGCCTATGCCCATCAGAAAACCAATAACAAAATAATGAGCAGTAGATTTTTTTTGTTTCACTAAAAAAAATAAAGCAGCAGCAGTAAATAGATTGAAGAATATTTCAGTGTTACCAGACCAGCCCCACTGATCCACAGAGATAAGGGAGATGTAAAGTAATCCACTCGAAAGCGAGGTGAAATTACTTTTCCCAGCAGCACGTCCAGCTTTAAATAAAAAAAACGCAGAAGTACTTATCGCGGCTATCGTCAGCAGTCTAATGGCTATTATGGATTGGCCAAATACCCCTGTGGCTAGAGCATATATTCCATAGATCCCCACAGGTTTTATATCTATATAATCTTTAAATGGAATAAACCCTTTCAGCCATTCGTTAGCTATAACTAGGTAAGTAGATTCGTCATGGTCTATTACCAGTGGGAATAGAGTGAAGAATCTAGCGATTAGAGTAATAATAAAAAGGAAGATAAACACCTTTGATGATGAACTATAAATTCTATTTATATAATTCTTAGACACGCCCATTCTTTAGAATGGCTAAAATACTGCTGTTATGAATGGCTTAAACTTTTAGCCTCTTTATCACTAAAATATAATCATCATAAAACAGATTTAAAGCTTTAGCAAATAGGATTCTAAGACGGTTGTGGAGTTCCTTAAGTCATTAGTTTATCACCAAGAGTTATTGGAGTATGAAGAATATTATTTGGTGAACTCAGATTCTTTAGTGTTAATTTGCACGTTTTTAAGATAATGTATTGTTGCGTTGCAATGCTCAAAAGTGGGTCCTCATGCATCAATTAACAAAAGAAGCTTCATGAAAAACCTCGTTATAGTAGAGTCCCCTGCCAAAGCCAAAACTATAGAATCTTACCTCGGTAAAGACTTCATAGTTAAGTCATCTTATGGCCATGTTAGAGATTTAGTATCTGGAAATAAGGCTATCGATGTAGATAATGCTTTCCAGCCTACTTATGAAGTAACAGAGGATAAAAAGAAGGTAGTAGCTGAGTTGAAGAAATTAGCTAAGAATGCTGAAATGGTATGGCTAGCTACGGATGAGGATCGAGAGGGAGAAGCTATCAGCTGGCATTTAATGGAAGCATTAAAGCTAACAGATGATAAAATCAAAAGGATAGTATTTAGTGAAATTACTAAGCCCGCTATTTTAAAAGCCATAGAAAACCCTAGAAAAGTAGATTACAACTTAGTAAATGCCCAGCAGGCTAGAAGAGTACTGGATAGATTAGTCGGTTTTGAGCTTTCTCCTGTTTTATGGAAAAAGGTGAAGCCATCTTTATCTGCAGGACGTGTGCAGTCTGTCACGGTAAGAATATTAGTAGAAAGAGAAAGAGAGATATTAGGTTTTACATCGACTTCTAGTTACAGAGTCGTAGCTGAATTCACTACTGATGGTAAAAAATTCAAAGCCCAGCTAGGAAAAAGATTTGACTCTCAAAAAGAGGCAGAGGCATTCTTGAAAAAATGTCAAACGGCTAATTTTAGTATTGATAAACTAGAAAAGAAGCCAGCTAAAAAATCACCAGCGGCACCATTTACCACTTCTACTTTGCAGCAGGAAGCTGGAAGGAAATTAGGTTATCCAGTAGGGGTGACTATGAGCATAGCTCAAAAACTATATGAGTCTGGAAAGATTACATATATGAGAACAGACTCTGTAAACCTCAGTGATACCGCTTTAGAAGCTGCCGAAAAAGAAATTAGATCATCTTACGGAGATAAATTCTCCAAAAGGAAGAGTTACAGCACCAAATCTAAAGGAGCGCAGGAAGCTCACGAAGCCATTCGTCCTTCAGATATGAGCTTACACTCGGTAAAAGGAGATTCTTCTCAAGCTAAGCTATATGACCTTATTTGGAAAAGAACATTAGCTTCCCAAATGTCAGATGCAGAATTCGAAAGAACTAACGTTGGGATTTCTTTAGACAATACTGAAGAAAGGTTCACTGCTAAGGGGGAGATTATAACTTTTGAAGGATTCCTGAAAGTATATTTAGAAGGAACTGATGAAGACGGAGAAGATGTAGAAGATGAATTAACTAAAGATAGCCTTCCTGCCCTTACGAAAGGTCAAATATTAGATTATACTGAAATAACAGCTACTGAAAGGTTCACTCAGCATCCTGCACGATATACAGAAGCCAGTTTGGTGAAAAAGTTAGAGGAGTTAGGAATAGGAAGACCTTCCACCTACGCTCCTACCATTTCTACTATCCAAAAAAGAGGGTATGCTCATAAAGACGAAAGAGATGGAACCAAAAGAGAATATGGTAAATTAACGTTAGTTAAAGACGATTTAGAAACAGAGAACCTTTCCGAAATTACAGGAAGAGAAAAAGGAAAATTACAACCTACGGATATAGGAATGGTAGTTAATGATTTCCTAGTTGAGCATTTTGAGAATGTATTAGACTTTGGGTTTACTGCTTCTGTAGAGAAAGAATTTGATGATATAGCCAATGGCTTGAAGGAGTGGAATAAAATGATTAAAGAATTTTATTCTCCTTTTCATAAAGATGTAGAGGATACCTTAGAGAACTCGGAGAGAGCGAGTGGAGAAAGGATATTAGGAAATCATCCAGAAAACGGCAAAGTAATTCTAGTAAGAATTGGGCGTTATGGACCAATGGCTCAGATAGGAGATGCAGAAGACGAAGAGAAGAAATTCGCTTCATTATTAAAAGATCAGAGTATAGGAACGATAACCATAGAGCAAGTATTAGACTTATTCAAATTGCCACGTCAGTTAGGCCAGTTTGAAGATAAAGTGGTTACAGCCGCTATCGGTAGATTTGGTCCTTATGTCAGACATGACGGAAAGTTCGTGTCTATAAAAGAAGTAGACGGAGACGATCCATTTACTATAACTCTAGAAAGAGGAGTCGAATTAGTAAAAGAAAAGAGAGAAGCGGATGCTAAGAAGATGATAAAGACCTTTGAAGAGGACGAGAATGTTTCTGTTCAAGAA
>Ga0209712_10001754_pt1 | contig 18272 bp, 16 predicted proteins | sample ArcOceMetagenome_FD_187443 | JGI IMG/M metagenome (GOLD analysis project Ga0209712, IMG submission 187443) | Marine eukaryotic phytoplankton communities from Arctic Ocean - Arctic Ocean - Greenland ARC118M Metagenome (SPAdes) (version 2) | ecosystem: Environmental > Aquatic > Marine > Oceanic...
ATAGCTGAACCGTGAGCAGATGGTAAATAATCTACTTCACACCAGATGTTTCTGATATCTTTAGACTCTCTTCCGTCTAATCTGACTCTTTCTTCTAGCATGCAATCTCTTACACCACTTTTCTGAACTTTACTGAAATACTGCTTATATAAATATTTGTTAGCTTGTTGCTCCTCTGTTAATGTATCGAAGAAGTTATTCTTAATTTCATTGAATGCAGCAGAACGTTCTTCTTTGGCAGAACCTTTTTTAGCCACATCATAACATGGCTGATAACAAGCAGCTTTAATAGCTTCATAAAGTTCTTCATCAGAATCTTCATGGTTATATTCTCTTTTTACTTTAGACTTTTCTACCATAGCAGCTAAATCTAACTGTGCTTGGCAGTGAACTGTAATAGCTGCTGCACCGGCTGCGATACCATCTACTAGATCCTGCTCAGAAACTTCGTCCATCTCACCTTCTACCATTACGATAGTATCGATAGTACCAGCTACCATTAGATCCATATCAGCTTTCTTCAACTCTTCGAAAGTAGGATTGATACAAAATTTACCGTCTATTCTAGCTACTCTTACTTCTGATATAGGTCCGTCAAACGGAATATCTGAAACTGCTAAAGCTGCAGATGCTGCTAATCCAGCAAGTGCATCTGGCATGTTCTCTTTGTCAGAAGACATTAGCTGTACCATTACCTGTGTATCAGCGTGATAATCTTTTGGGAACATTGGTCTCAGCGCTCTATCTACTAATCTCATAGTAAGCACTTCGCCATCACTTGGTCTAGCTTCTCTTTTGAAGAATCCACCTGGGAATCTTCCTGTAGCTGCGTATTTTTCTCTATAGTCTACTGTTAGTGGAAGAAAATCCACATCATCTCTAGCATCTTTAGCAGATACTGCTGTAGCTAATAACATGGTATCACCCAATCTTACCACTACTGAACCGTCTGCTTGTTTAGCTAATTTCCCTGTTTCGATGGTGATTACTTTTCCGTCACCTAGATCAATGGTTTTTGAAAAAACCTGTAAATCGTTACTCATAATTAATTGTCTTCTTATTGTGTGTGTGTGTACTTTTTACTGCGAACCCGTTGCTCCCAAGTAAAAACCAAAAAAGGCAAATCGTTTGAAATGCCCTTTAATGGATTTTATATTATGTTCCGTATGGAATGTCTATAATCAACTATTATCTTCTTAATCCTAATTCTTTAACGATAGCTCTATAACGAGTAATGTCTTTCTTAGTTAAGTAATCAAGAAGAGATCTTCTCTTTCCTACTAGTAGTACTAGTGATCTTTGAGTATTCTTATCTTTCTTATTTTTCTTTAAATGCTCTGTTAAATGTGCTATTCTGAATGAGAACATAGCTATTTGAGCTTCTGCAGAACCAGTATCTTTGTCTGATTTTCCGTGTGCTTTGAAGAATTCTTTCTTCTTTTCTGAATCTAAATACATGTTACAATATTAGTTAAATGATTGTGATGCGTTAATAAAAAATTGAATGCAAAAGTAGGTATAACATTAGAAGGAACAGCTAAAATAGAATACTTTTTTATCTTAAAAACAAACTAGCTACATCCTTATCGCTCAGCTTGGTGAGTTTTCACTTTAGAAAAAGGAGAAACACCTAAGGTCAACGCTAGTCACTTTTAAGAAAACAGCTCTATTCGTTTATTTCTTAGCGGCTACTTTTTTAGCGGCTGGCTGCGTCACTGCTGCATTTTTAAGCATAAGTAAACTAAAGGCTAATTTATTCTTAAGTTCTTTTCTATGAACGATGTAGTCTAAAAACCCATGCTCTAACACAAACTCTGAACGCTGAAAGCCCTCAGGCAAATCTTTACCGATAGTCTCTTTTACTACTCTAGGTCCAGCAAAACCTATGAGAGCATTCGGCTCTGCTATATTCAAATCTCCGAGCATAGCAAAACTAGCAGTAACCCCACCAGTAGTTGGGTCTGTTAAGATACTAATGTAAGGTAATCCAGCATCCGCTAATTGTGTAAGCCTAGCACTTGTTTTAGCCATCTGCATCAGACTAAATCCAGCCTCCATCATTCTAGCGCCTCCTGATTTAGAAACACATACGAATGGAGCTTTAAGAGCTATCGCTTTTTCTATCCCCTTGGCTATTTTCTCTCCTACTACGCTTCCCATAGAACCTCCAATAAACTTGAAATCCATCGCAGCTATAACTATAGGCTCATCATTTAATGTTCCGTGAGCTGTTCTAATGGCATCTCTTAATCCTGTTTTTTTGGCCGAGGCTACTAATCTATCTGTGTAAGGCTTAGTGTCTTTAAACTTTAAAGGGTCAGCTGAATGAAATGTCTTATTCAGCTCTTTGTATTTACCATCATCGAAAAGGAACGAAAAGTAATCATAGGAACCTATTCGTTCATGATGATCACATGAAGGACAAACCCACAGGTTTAATCCGTGCTCTTCTGAAGGAAGTACTTCTTTACAACCTGGACATGAGTACCATAATCCTTCAGGAATTTCCTTCTTCTCATTCGTAGAAGTAGTAATTCCTTCTTTTAATCTTTTAAACCAACCCATTTTGAATAATCTTGTGTTTGTTCAGCTGTTCGCAATTGGCAAATCTACTTAAATAAATAGAAGGACGTAATCTAGATGAATTAAAAATTCATCCTATGAAGTTAGAATTTACAAGCACAAAAAAAGCCCTCCAATACAAGGAATTAATGATGTTAGGTGGCAGAATAGTTAGGCTTTGGTCGCCAAACTGACCTTAAGGAATACACAACAGACATTTACTAAAAGGCCTAATTCTTCTTATGAACGACTAAATAACTAATCAAGTTTCAACTCACAACAAAAGTCAGACTTACCTAATGACTGCCATTTAAAATTCAAGTTTTCTAACCTCCTAGCTCAAGTAATCCAATGAATCTGGAGATGGCTTTACGATGTCATTAAAAGCCGCATAAAGAATACATGACGCTATCGGGGCCGTAATTAGTACGCCTATGCCTAATAATAATATTCCACTCATAGCTATCAGACCAGCCACTATCCCTAAACCAAAAAAGGACCACCAGTTTTTAGTCACCAATTTTCTACTGAATTCCATGGCTTCCCAAAACTCAGTTTTAGGATCATAAAAAAGAACTATCTGACTTGCAAAAATATACCCCACCGCCAAATAGATTCCGGGAAGAATGAATAGTATCATTCCCAGCACGCTTAGAATTCCTGATACTACAGAAACAAGTATTAATTGTCCAAATAGTCTCCCGTTAAACCCTTTAAAAAAATCAGAAAACTGTCTACTCTGATCATATGCCACTTTATGAGAATATATAGAAAACCCAATTGTAAGAGGCGGTGCAACGATTAAACCTCCAAACGGAATCATTCCTGCTATGGCAATAATCAGTCCACTTAAAATTCCAAATCCGATAAAAGAACCGGCCTCCTTCTTAAAAATATCAAATCCATCAGAGATATATTTCCCGAAATCAAAATCATAGCCGTCAGCTATCAGCTCATTTAAATCATTATTCTGGTTACCGCCAGGAGCTAATCCTTCGTCTATTACTTCCATTTTAAATTAGTTTATTTCGCAAGATATAAAATTCCTACCTTTCCTCTCTAATCTCGAACAATATTCTAAGGCATTCACCTCAAAAACGAATAATTTATACTGTGATACGTTCTATCAACGAAATATTTACTTCTCTTTGAAAACACCGCTAAGCTTTCTTCTCATTATCCTACTAAATTGCTGTTCTTCATCACCCGTAGCTCAGGAATACTTAAATAGTCTTAGTGAGTCAGATTTCATAGCGTTGCAACGCGAACCTCTTTCTTCAAAATACTCACAAGTTCAGGCTGTTAAAGTAATCTATGATTTAAAAACAAAAGAAATCTATTACATATCTAACAGCTTTCAGTATCACAATAAATTCTGTCAAACAGTTTTAGGTTACAATGAACCTCTGGGCATTTTCAATCGAGATAACTACGGTACTGACAGAGATAAACGGCAGTATTTACTAGCTAATATTAATTTTTTTTCATCTAGAAAGGAATACATATTAGAGCTTTCTCCCTCAGACCAAATGCTGATTTCTGATATAACCTTACTTCATAACAGAGTGGCAGAAACTAGCTTTTTAACCCCTGACGTAAAACTCATTCTAAACAGTGCCCGACTGATTAACTCAGAGAATAAGTTAACGATACCGTTCATCAAACCTGAAGAAATTTATAAGAATCAGAATTTTCAATCTGTGAGTAAATTCACTGGCAAAGGCAAACTCAGAAAAATAGAACTCTCAGAACTGAGCAATTCCTCTATTGATGAAGACGATATTATTCTTATTAACGGAACACCCTTACAATTAGCTGGTGTATCGGGAATAATAACTACCGACCTTCAGACTCCATTAAGCCATCTTTCTATTCTAGGCCAAAACAGGAAAATACCCGTGATGGCATTAAAGGATGCGTGGGATGATGAAAATATTAATTCCTTAATAGGGAAACAGGTAGAGCTAACGGTATCTATAGATGGCTTTACTATCTCTGAAGCCGATGGCTTATCCAATCCGAAAAAGGAGAGGAAACGTCTTTATCTGAAAAAGAACTTAAACGAAAAAGAATTAATAAAAGCAAAAGACTTTAATAGAAAAACAGCCAATTACTGCGGATACAAGGCTGAGAACTTCGGAATACTTTATCAATTAGCTAAAAAAATGGACTTCTCTGTTCCAGAAGCCGCATTTGGAATTCCATTTTATTACTATCAACAGCATGCCGAAAAGAGTGAGGTTATTGGACTTATAGCTCAACTAGAAAATCACTCTAATCCCAAAGAACTTTTATCTACAATTAGAGAAAAAATAAAATCCACTCCTGTCGATTCTACCTTAATTCTTAACATAGAAAACCAATTAGAAGGAATGTCATCTTTCAGTAGGTTCAGATTTAGATCAAGCACGAATGCTGAAGACATGAAAGGATTTTCGGGAGCTGGTCTATACTCCTCTAAAACAGCTTTAACCGGAAGTAATATCGTAGAAAAAGATGAAGGAAAAACCATAGAAAACGCACTAAGAAAAGTATGGGCTAGCTTGTGGAAGGATTCTGCTTATGATGAAAGAGCATATTTTAATATTCAGCAAGAAGATGTGATGATGGGAATATTGGTTCATCGATCTTTCCCTGATGAGGAGGTTAATGGAGTAGCTATATCCAAGAATATTTACAGAGAAAATAATTTAGGGTTTGTGGTAAATGCACAACTAGGAGATTCTTCTGTAGTTCAACCAAACCCCGCGATTACATGTGATCAGTTTATATGCTACCCTACTCAGGAAAGCGGATTTTACACCCAAAACCAAACAATAGAAATAATTACTACCTCTAGCTTAAATGATTTTAACCTAGTGATGACTTCAGATGAAATCTATAGATTAGCTAATGTAATTCAAGGAATTAAAAAGTATTTTTATTACAGGGATTTTACTAGCGCCACTTTTAATGAGTATGCCTTGGACTTCGAGTTTAAGCTAGAAAAAGACTCTAGAGAATTATATATCAAACAAGTAAGGCCATTCAACTAGAAAGTACTTCGCTATGCTTTTTTAAGACCTCATTCTCTAATTTTAACACCAAAGTGTGGTCTAATTAATATTGAGAATATACATTTAGCCAAAAATAAGAAAATGAAACATCTACTCTTCATTATTTCAGCATTCATGATTACACAAACACATGCACAGGACAAAACAGAACTTCCTGGAAACACGGACTTACCTTCAACGGAGCTAGAATTAAAAACACTAGCCGAACTAGAAAAAGGTCTCTTTAAATATTCTGTAGAGGATTACTTTAAAAAGCCTGAGCAGTCAAGTTTTCAATTTTCTCCAGATGGGAATTACTTTTCATTTAGACAACGAGATGAAAACGGAAAAAGTCATGTTTATGTTAAAAACACCGACACCGATAAAATCAACCTAGCCATAGAAGAAGGGGAAGATTTAATTAGAGGGTATGGATGGGCCAATAACTCGAGGCTTATTTACCTGAAAGATAAAGGAGGAGACGAGAACTATCATATATACGCTGCCGACATAGATGGTGAAAACTCTATGGACCTCACTCCTTTTGATGGAGTGAAGGCCAATTTCTCGAACTTACTTAAAGACCAAAGAGATTTCGTTATCGTGGATTTAAACAAAAACAATCCTGAAATATTCGAGCCATATAAATTAAATATTGTAACAGGAGAACTTACTCAACTTTATAAAAACGAGGATGCTTCTAACCCAATAAGTGGATACACATTTGACAAAGACGGAAATCTCAAAGGGTATACTCAGCAGGAAGGAGCTACTAATTACTCATTATACTACAGATTAGGAGAAAATGAGCCTTTCAAAAAAATGCTGACTACCACATGGCAGGATAATTTCTACATAGCTGGATTTGATTATGCATCTGGAAATCCTCATCAAGCTTATGTGATTTCCAATTTAGAAAGCAATACAGATGAACTGATTCTATATGATTTCGAGACGAATAAAGAGATCAAAAAAGTATTCTCTAATCCTACGTTTGATGTAGGAGGAATGAGTCGATCTAAACTTAGAAATTATGAAATCGATTATTACTATTTCAATGGAGAAAAAAGCACGACTATTCCTGTAAGTGATGCTTACAAAAAAATGCATGAAAAATTCCAAAATCAATTTGGAGATAAGGAGTTTAACATCTCAAGCGTAACTGATAAAGAAGATAAATATTTAATCTATGTGACCAGTGATAAGCTTTATGGGAAATACTTCACCTATGACGTAAACGAAGATGCTTTTAAAGAAATAATGGATTTGATGCCTCAACTAGAGGAAGACAATATGGCTGCAATGAGATCTCTAAAATTCAAAACGAGAGATGGGTTAACTATTTATGCCTACTTAACACTACCCAACACAACCTTGACTGGAGCGAAAGTTCCTCTTATCGTTAACCCACATGGTGGACCATACGGACCGAGAGATTCTTGGGGATTTAATCCCGAATCTCAACTTTTCGCTAGTAGAGGATATGCGACACTCCAAATTAATTACAGAGGGTCTGGTGGGTATGGAAAAGAATTCTACTTGGCAGGAAATAAGCAGATAGGAAGAAAGATGCTTAATGATTTAGAAGATGGAGTGGCGTATGTGAAAACTTTGGGATTAATCGATGATTCCAAAATAGCTATCTATGGAGCTAGCTATGGTGGATTAGCCACCTTAGGGAGTTTAGTGAAAACTCCAGATTTATATACTTGCGGAGTAGATTATGTAGGAGTCTCTAATCTATTCACATTCTTTAAATCATTCCCTCCTTATTGGAAGCCTTATTTAGGTCAGGTATATGAGCAGTGGTACGATGAGAACTCTAAAGAAGATCAAGAAATCATGAAAAAAGTATCTCCAGCTCTAAATGTAGATAAGATGAAAAAACCTCTTTTCGTTATTCAAGGGGCTAATGACCCTAGAGTAAACATTGATGAATCTGATCAAGTAGTTTTAAACCTCAGAAAAAGAGGTTTTGATGTTCCTTACATGGTGAAATATGATGAGGGACATGGTTTCGGTAAGGAGCACAACAAAATAGAACTATATAAGTCTATGATGGGATTCTTTGCAAAACATTTAAAAGGAGCATAAGACAAAAAACGACTTAAAAAGAACCCTGTTCGAATGACTTTGAGCAGGGTTTTCTTTTTTTTACGGTCAAGAACCCTAAAACAAATCTAATTCGCTTTTAAAAATTAATTCTCTTTTAATCGCCATAGTTTTTCTTTTTTAAATTAATTTCAATCTTATGAATAAACTGACTGACAGAATAAAAAAAGAAGAATCTAAAACGCAGCCAAACAATCCTCTTCATGGTGTTAGGCTTGATTTTATCCTGAATCAGTTATTCGTAGAGTATGGTTGGGAAGGTCTAGCGAAAGAGGTAAACATCAACTGTTTTAAAAGTAATCCGACCATGAAGTCTAGCCTGACGTTTTTAAGGAAGACTCCCTGGGCTAGAGCTAAAGTGGAAAAATTATACTTACAGGTATTTAGCAAATAGCTGAATGAATTCTAAGGTATTTAAAATATTAGGCCCTGGAATTCTATTCGCCTCTACTGCCATTGGAGTAAGTCACTTAGTACAAAGCACACGTGCAGGAGCAGATTACGGGTTCACTCTTTTGTGGGCCATTTTACTCGCTAATCTATTTAAATATCCGTTTTTCGAGTTTGGTTCTAGATATGCCAGCACGAAAGGAAAGTCTATCATAGATGGATATGCAGGAATGAGCAAATGGATGCTCTACCTCTACTTACTTATCACCATAGGTACTATGTTCTTTGTGTCTGCAGCCGTTTGCGCAGTTACTGCAGGGTTTCTACAAAATCTCTTTGGGTTAAAAGCCATTTTCGGAGAAAACAGTACACTTTATACAAATTCAATTCTAATAATTTTCGGGGCCGCCACACTCATCCTGGGCAAGTACAAGACACTAGACTCCATTATTAAACTAATAGGAATCACTCTATTAATCTCTACGCTTGCGGCCTTTACGCTTACTTTATGGAATGGCCCCGTTTCTGAAGGAGAATTATTCGGGGATTTCTCATGGAAAGGCAGTGATGCTCTTTTCCTTATAGCTCTCATGGGCTGGATGCCTACTGCAGTAGATTTATCTGCATGGAATAGTCTGTGGACACTGGAAAGAATAGAACAGACCAACTATAAACCTTCTCTAAAAGAAACCATTAGAGAATTTAATTTTGGCTATCTAGTCTCCGCTTTTCTTTCGGTTTGCTTCCTAACCTTAGGAACTTATATCATGTTTGATTCTGGAGAAACATTAAGTGGCTCAGGAGCAGTATTTGCCAGTCAAGTAGTTACCCTGTTTACCTCAAGTATCGGAGAATGGAGTTACATCATTATAGCAGCAGCTTCCTTTAGTATTATGCTAGGCACATTTATAGCTGTGATGGATGGGTATGGAAGGGCGTTATCTAGAACTGCCACTTTGGTATTGAAAAAGGAAAAAGACACTTCTAAAGCTTATAACATCTCCTTGCTATTAACCGCTAGCGGAGCGTTCGGTTTAATCTATTATTACCTCATATCTGCGCAAAATGGACAAGGTTTTAAATCCTTAGTAGATGTGGCCACTACGCTATCGTTTTTGGTAGCTCCGTTTATAGCCATAGCCAATTATTCATTGGTCACTAATAAAGACTTTCCAGCACACGGTAAGCCTCCTAAATGGTTAAGAGTTCTAAGCGTTCTAGGCATACTTTTCTTGGTCATATTTAGCATTTTCGGGTCTATAGAAATTTATAAGCTTTATTTTTAACTAAGCGTTGCAACCCTTTTTTTCTAATCTGCATCACTACACGTAACAAGTGGATACTTTTATAAAACATAGCACAAGAGCATTCCTTTGGTTAATGATACTAAGCCTAACGGCATGCATATCTGAAACTGAAGAAGAAACTCTTCAACTAGCTTACCAGCAGACTTACTGTGCAGATTCGTGGGATTTATCAACTCAGGATACTCAACAAGAGTATTCAACTGAAAACAGAATCTCAGATTATCTGGCAGAGCTAAACATCGAATACGAGAGCTTATCGATTTCAGCTATAAATCCTGCTGAAACCTGTTTTGCATGCCACTGTCTAACTGGAAAAATAATCTACCTCACCATTACTAATACCGATGACGAATCCACTTTAGAGTCTATAGGCTTTTATACTATATGACAGAGGAACAGCTCATATCAGAATGCATAGAAGGAAACTATAGAGCTCAGAAAAAGCTCTATACCCTTTTCTCTGGGAAAATGATGGGAATTTCTATGCGCTATGCCAGCTGTGTGCCAGAGGCTGAGGATATTCTTCAGGAATCATTTATAAAAGTCTTTAATAAGATAGATACTTTTCAAGCTACTGGACCGCTGGGAGGATGGATAAGGAGAATAGTGGTGAACACAGCATTGCAACGCATAAGAGATAACAAGAATTACAGAATGCATGTGGAAATAGACGCCTCTGAATCTATGCTAGAGGTATCTGATGGTGTGTTGGCCCAAATGGGAGCTGCCGAAATCATGAAAAAAGTACAAAAGCTTCCAAATGGATTTAGAACGGTATTTAATTTATATGCCATAGAAGGCTATACTCATCCAGAAATAAGTAAGGAATTGGGCATTTCTGTAGGAACCAGCAAAAGTCAGTACAGCAGGGCTCGTGCTATTTTAAGAACATTAATAGAAAAAGAGGAAAACATCAGTGAGAAGGCCATATAAACATATAGACCTAAATGATAAATTTTCAGACTTCGAGCATACGCCTGAGGATTCTAGCTGGAATACTATTTCTGGCGGAATAAACTCACGCCAATCTCCGGGAAACCTGTCTAATAAAATGGATGATCTATCTGTTCCTCCTGGTTCAAGTGTATGGAGTGGCATAGCATCTCAAATTCATCCTAACCGAAAAAAGAAAGCCATCCTCTGGTGGAATTATGGAGCTGCGGCCAGTTTAATTTCTGCAGTTTTATTGGCTTCATTGGTCTTTAGTTCTTCTACTGAGTCTGCTACAGCATATACGCCTAGAGATACTAGCTCTGGTGAGCTAGTAAGCTGGGATGAAAACTACTCGAATGAAGAAGAGTTTACCAATACCTCAGATAACGAGACACGCCTAACTGATGCTTCTGAGGAAATCAAAAAAGAATTTCAAGACGAAGAAACTGCAAGGAATACTTCTAAATCTCCTGACCGTAAAACGCTAAAGAAACAATTGATAGCCAATCAGGCGAGTCAAACATCTGGCGATAGAGACTCTGCTAATGGTGAGGTAGAGAACCTCATCAAACAAGTAATCGAAGCAAGTGACGTATTATACTCATCTACTCCAGAGGAAAACAGTCCTTACACAAGCTCTTCTAATTCGGAGGACACACTGCTTATTTTCAGAGTGACTAAATTAAAATTAGAGCCGCGGTATTATGCAAACTACAGCACTGTAGATGTAAAAGATAACTTAGCAGTAAGCACATTCCCATTCTGGTTGACATCTGAAGACGGCTCTGTTAAGCCAAACAAAAAGGGTAAATCTACTTCCCTATTGGCCATGGCCCAGCTAAACCAATCGAATTCTTCTACTTCTGATGGAATGTCCCTTTTAGCGTCTAATACTCCCCAGTCATTTATCGGGATAGCAAATGAATCTTTAAGTTTAGCTGATGCTGAAAATAGTGCAGTTACCTCTAATGAGAAATTTAGCACTCCGCTTTACTTTTCTCTAAACTTAGAAAAGGCACTATCCATAGGAAGAAGAAATAGGTGGAGCGCAGGTAGTGGTTTAGGTTACTTATTGATGAGAAGTTCTACTTCTTATGAGTCTGAAGAAATATCTTCTATAACCGATATAAAAAGAAATTATATAGCCGTTCCCCTCTACCTAAAATATGATTTCATTAAAAAACCTAGATGGAGCTCTTATGCCTCTATAGGAAGTTCAGCAGAATTTGGTTTAGGAGGAAAAGCTGAAACCAATGATTTTAGAAATGATGAATTAGAAAACTCTTCTTCATCCAAATTTAACTTAGGAGTAGGACAGTTTAATGCATCTACCAGCATAGGCTTTAACATCAAACTAAGCACTCATTTAACTGCTTTCAGTGAGGCTTCTGTAGCCCACTATTTCTACCAGTCCAATTATAACTTATGGTCTAGTAAGAAATTATGGCCAGGGCTGAAGACTGGGTTGAGTCTTCGGTTTTAGAAAACTCTTCCTTTTCTGCAAATAAAATTGCAACCCTTCGAGAAAGAATCCCATCACTAAAGCGTGCACCACAAATAATAAAAACAACACATGAAACAGAAAATTTATTTCGCCCTTTTGCTATCTGCTATCTGCTTTATTACCTATTCCTGTAGAGATAAAACTACAGGCACATACATGGCCAATACTCCGATCTACATGGAGTTCGATGAGTTCAGACAGGCTGAATTCGGAATAGAAAATGCTCGTCCTATTACAAACCCAGGTAAAATCTGGATTAAAGACCAATACCTTTTCGTAAATGAAGTGTTAAAGGGATTTCACATTTTTGATAATTCGAATCCAGCCAACCCTCTAAATATTGGATTTATGGAAGTTTATGCCAGCACTGATTTAGCTGTTAGGGGAAACATCCTTTATGCAGATAACTATAATGACCTGCTGAGTTTTGATATTACCAACCCTTCTTCTCCGGAACTCATCTGCAGAACGAATGATGTCTTCAACTTCGAAGCTGCCAATAACCTTACAGGATACGATTCCTCTCTCCCATCAGCTGGAGTTATCTGGGATAAAGGCGTAATCCTAGGATGGAACCAAGAAGAAGTAACAGAAGAAATAGGAGGACAATCTCAGTTTGACGGAGCTTTTCTTGTAAATGACATCGCTGTTTTTAATTCAGCTGAGAGCGGAAATTCTGCTGGCATTAGTAATGTAAGCATAGGAGGTTCTATGGCGCGTTTTTCTATTACAGGAAACCACCTGCAGGTATTGGAAAAAAGAGTTCTTAGCACCTATGCCTTAAATGAAAATTGTCCTACTCCAACTTCTACTGTAAACATTTGGAGAGAAGGAGAAACCCTCTTTTCTGCCAACGGACATCTATTTATAGGAACGACCACTGGTATGCTTATTTACAACTTAGACACGCCTGAAAACCCGACTTTCGTTAGTGACTATCCACATGTAAATTCATGCGACCCTGTAGTAGTTTCTGGTAACAAAGCCTATGTAACGTTAAGAACTGGAAACAGATGCCAGGGAGATATTAACGAATTAGTCATATTAGATATCAGTGATTTAACTAATCCTACTGAAATAGCTACTTATCAGATGAGCAACCCTCATGGATTAGGAATAGACGGAAATATACTTTTCTTGTGCGATGGTTCAGACGGCCTGAAAGTTTTTGACAGAACAGATGATTTTGACTTAGGAAATAACATGATCAGTCATTTCCAAGAGATAAATACGTATGATGTTATTCCTTATAATGACAATCTCATTATGTCTTCTAGAGAAGGAATCTACCAGTACAACTATTCAGATATTTCTAATATCACGGAAATCAGTTTAATTCCAGTTCAATAAATCTAATTCACATGAAAGCTAGCATTTCCCTAATAATTTTTCTGCTTTGCAATGTGTATTGCAACGCTCAACAGACAGATGTAGTTACCCTAAAAGATGGCTCTATTTACAAAGGCACCATCTCAGAATATGTGCCAAACGGAAAACTAATCATGGCTTTAGTTGACGGTAGGTCCAAAGAGCTAAACTCCTCTGATGTAAAGTCACTAGATGAAGGGGCTAACAAAGCTTTTGTCAGTAAAGAAAAAGGCTTTTTTCACGCTAGCTCTGCAGGTGCGTTAATAGGAAGCGGAGTCTATCAAAATGATGTAAATTTTCAGTACAACATGGTAAATGGGTACAAATGGAAAAATTTTTATGTAGGACTAGGGACTGGAATAGAAACTGCTAGGCAGCTACTATTAACTCCGTTCTATGGTGATCTAATGTATCAATTCTCAAAAGGAAAAACTTCACCTTTCGTGTCTGTTCAATTAGGAAGGACTGTTAACTTTGCACATGAGGAAACCGTCCAGAATTATTACGCAGATAATTTTAAAAGTGGTAATATGGCTGGGTTGAGTTTTGGGTTGAAGAATAATTTTAATTCTCAACTTGCGTTAATAGTATCTGCTGGTTATAGGTATTATGATTTAGAAGGAGACTATGATAATCAGTGGTGGGATGGACAGGAGTGGCTCACTTACCCAGTAGAAACAAATACTTACCTCCACCGGTTTAATTTAAAATTAGGTTTACTATTCAACTAAAAAAGGCATGAAAGTTCTTCATTTTATTATAATTAGCACTATTCTTTTCAGCTGTTCGGAAAAAGAAACAGAACCTTTAGAAGTTCAGCTAACTGAAGAATTATCGGAATGCATGGAAGAGAAAATGGTAGCATTTGAAGAGAACGGACTTATTTGTGAATCAGGAGCTGTTATAGCCCAGTACAATTATCAAGATAGTTTAGTTTACTTATTTAGCCCTGGAATATGTATAGCCGATGGAATGACGGAAGTAACCAACAACAGATGTGAAGCAATCGGTTTTCTAGGAGGAATAGCCGGTTCTTCAGAAGTAAATGGAGAAGAATTTTGGTCCAATTCTGAATTCGCAGAAAACATCTGGGAGAATTAAAAGAACTACAAAAATAAGATTGATTAAAGACTGAGCTTGAGCTCGGTCTTTTTTTTGATACTTTTAAAAAATGGAAAAATTTCTTCTGTTTTTCGAAAGCATGTCTAGCGTCCAAAAATTATCTTGGATTTTTATTTGCCTCGGAGTTTCATGGCTGCTAGAATTCGGCACACCTTTATTTAAAATGGTCTATGGGAAATGGAAACATGCTGGAGTAAATCTAGTTTTCTTATTGTGTAGCCTGATAATCAATGTACTTTTTGGAGTATTAATAGCAGGAGTGTTTGTTTATACAGCAGAAAATCAAATTGGCCTTTTACATTTTCTTTCATTTCCCGTATGGGCTGAACTTCTCATAGCCATACTCCTATTTGACCTAGTAGCTCAATACGTAGTGCACTATCTACTCCATAAAGTAAATTTTATGTGGAGGTTCCACATGGTTCATCATTCTGACACACATGTAGATGCTACCACAGGAACTAGACATCATCCTGGAGATTATTTTATGCGAGAAGTATTCGGATTAGTAGCTATAATAATCTTAGGAGCTCCCTTGGCTTTTTATGTGTTTTATAAAATCTGCACCATCTTATTCACCTACTTCAGTCATGCTAACATTTCTTTACCTAGAGGTCTAGATAAAGCTCTAAGCTTGTTGTTTATCACTCCAGACATGCATAAATTCCATCATCATTTTGAACGGCCATGGACTGACACAAACTATGGGAATATATTTTCAATTTGGGATAGAGCGTTTGGCACTTTCGTTTATGATGACCCCAGGAAAGTAGTCTATGGATTAGATGTCTTAGACGATTCTAAAGATGAAAGTTTAGCCTATCAATTCAAAGTCCCGTTCAATAAAGAAATTGAAACGGATAATTAGGTTCAGTTTTTTAAGTTGTTCATTATTAAGTGCTTGATAGTAAAATAAGAATCTTTGAATGCGACACTTTTCATGTTTCTAAACCTAACGCTTGGACCGGCTTCAGAAATGTCTGCGAATGGAAAAAATGGACTCCGTAATAAGAGAAGCTAAAGTTGATGGTCAGTCTTAATTTCGCTGTACCTTTGAATTTTAGATTCACATACCCATGTTCCAAGACCTTAATATCAATAAATACCTCCTAAACGCTATAGAAGACTTAGGATTTGCGAAGCCTACTCCTATTCAAGCTGAAGCTTTTCCAGTAATAAAGTCTGGAAAAGATGTGATAGGGATTTCTCAAACGGGAACTGGAAAGACGATGGCCTATATGATGCCCATCCTAAATGACCTGAAATTTAGTAGTCAAGTCAATCCTAGAGTTCTAGTCCTTGTGCCTACCAGAGAACTCGTAGCTCAGGTGGTAGAAAACATAGAAGAGTACTCCAAGTACATTACGCTTAGAGTAGTAGGAGTATATGGAGGAACCAATATAAATACACAAGCACAATCTGTAATGCAGGGCTGTGATATAGTGGTAGGAACACCAGGAAGGCTTTACGACTTAACACTGAATAATTCTCTTTCTCTCAAGGCTATAAAGAAACTAGTAATAGATGAAGTAGATGTAATGCTCGATTTAGGTTTTAGATTTCAGCTTACAAACATCTTTGAATTACTTCCGGTAAAAAGACAAAACATAATGTTCTCTGCTACTATGACTGAGGATGTAGAGGAGTTAATAGCTGATTTCTTTGAGGAGACGCATAAAATTGCAATTGCAATCAGCGGAACACCGCTCGAAAACATTCAGCAGGTATGCTATCCCGTATGGAACTTTTACACCAAAGTTAATTTATTGGCTCATTTACTTAGAAATAAAAAAGAGTATAGCAAGGTTCTTATATTTATAGATAGTAAAGCCAAAGCAGACAGACTTCATTCTAACCTAGATGAAGTGCATTACATTAAATCTGGAGTAGTACATTCTAATAAATCTCAGAATTACAGGTTCAAATCTATCGAGGATTTTGATTCTGGTAGAAGCAGAGTCTTGATAGCCACGGATGTCATGGCTAGAGGGTTAGATTTAGACCAGATCACTCACGTAATCTGTTTTGATACACCTGAATATCCTGAAAACTACATGCACAGGATAGGAAGAACCGGAAGAGCAGAGCATGAAGGAAAATCTATTCTACTTTATACTGAAAAAGAAAAAAGGTACAAGGATGACATAGAAGAGTTAATGAAAATAACCATTGAAGAGATTCCATTTCCAGAAGAAGAGGTAGAGATAAATCATAAGTTAACTCCAGAAGAGCGACCAAAAGTAAAGGAATTAAACACCAGAGTAAAAAGAACTGTTGGTGGGGCTTCCTCCCATGAAAGGAGTGAAAAGAACAGTAAAATACCTATGGGTGGATCTTACAGAAGAAAGCTAGCTGAGAAATATAAAAAGCCTAAAACAAGAGGCGATAAAAATCAAAATAAGAACAAGCGCTAATTGATGATATTCCTGGCCGTAGCCTCCATATTAATTCCATTAATATCTTATATCTTAGTTAAGCCCGATGCCCACTCTCGTAATGTCAACCCTTAGATTTGGACGGTTTTGATGTTTTTCTTAACAGGGTTAATTCTTCCGTTTCATTTAGCCAAAGCATATTCCAATAAGGGAGAAGATATTTTTTACTTCAACTCAGCTAGAATTGTCTCTATTCCACTTACCTTATCATCTATACTCACCTTTACATCAGTTCCGATAGGTAAGAATATATCTACCCGTGAACCAAACTTTATGAATCCGAATTCTTTACCTTGAACGACTGTATCTCCTTTATCTGCATAATGACAGATTCTTCTAGCTACGGCTCCCGCTATTTGCCTGACTAATATCTCCCTCCCTTTTTCATCCTTTATTACTAGAGTAGTTCTCTCGTTATCAGTAGATGATTTAGGATGCCACGCCACTAAAAATAATCCCGCGTGATATTTAAAGTATTGTACTATTCCAGAAATTGGATTCCAATTCACATGTACATTAAGTGGAGACATGAAAATAGAAACTTGAATTCTTTTATCCTTGAAATATTCGGTCTCTTCAGTTTCTTCAATCACTACCACTTTTCCGTCTGCTGGACAGATTACTTGATCAGACTTCGCAGATAAAACTCGTGTAGGTACTCTAAAAAACTGAATAACCAATCCAAACATAATGACCGATAACACTATTAAAATAACGGTTAACCACGAAGGTGCTGCGGAGGCGAAACTTAATAAAGGCGGAATCGATAATAAGAAATAAGCTATTAAAACAATTTTTTTACCCTCTCTGTGGAATTTCATTAGGACATGATTTTAACTATGGCAAAAATAACAGGAACGCTCAATAAGACTCCATCAAATCTGTCTAATATGCCTCCATGTCCTGGCATAAAACTTCCAGAGTCTTTAACCCCTTTATTTCTTTTCATTTGGGATTCAAACAAATCCCCCATAGCTCCCAGTATAGACACAAGCAACGCTAGCACATACCAAGACAGACCCGGGATTTCAAACCCAAACTTCAAGAGAAAATAGGCTCCTATCAACGCTGACAACACTCCTCCCACTAATCCTTCCCATGTTTTTTTAGGAGAAACTTTAGGCAGTAGCTTATGTCTTCCGAAGTACTTACCAAAGAGGTAAGCTCCCGTATCACTTAACCACAAAAGAATAAAAAAAGACAGGACAACTTTATACTCATAATACCCTGATATAAAAGAAAGTAAATAAAGCATTACAAATGGCATAGTAACATAAACTTGACTAAATATCACATGTGCCCAATCACTTAAATGAAGTCTTTCTTTGGGAAGTAGAACTGATAGAATGCAGAAAGAAGTGAACATAATCACTCCTACTAAGGCCAAATCTGCCAGCTGAAATCCTTCTAAACTGAATGCAGTGAATAATAAAATAGAGAGTACTACCCCTATGGCTTTTTTAAATTCTGAGACTTTTTCTTGGAGGCCTGAATACTCCCAGTT
>Ga0209712_10001756_pt1 | contig 18267 bp, 18 predicted proteins | sample ArcOceMetagenome_FD_187443 | JGI IMG/M metagenome (GOLD analysis project Ga0209712, IMG submission 187443) | Marine eukaryotic phytoplankton communities from Arctic Ocean - Arctic Ocean - Greenland ARC118M Metagenome (SPAdes) (version 2) | ecosystem: Environmental > Aquatic > Marine > Oceanic...
ACGGCAGCAATTTATTCATACTGGCTTCAACGGCATCCAGGAATTCTGGATCTTGTGAAATTAATAATGCCTGCGCATCTTCATCATGCTCAGCTTGCGAGAACAAATCCATCGCTATCCAGTCAGGATCAGTTTTGCCGTCGCATATCACTAAGATTTCTGAGGGCCCTGCCAACATATCTAAGCCAACATCACCAAAAACCATTTTCTTAGCACAGGCAACAAAACGATTACCTGGACCAACAATTTTATCAACGCGTGGAATGCTTTGCGTACCATAAGCCAAAGCCGCTACCGCTTGAGCGCCCCCCACACTGAAAATAGTATCAACCCCAGCCACGGCCGCCGCAGCCAATACCGTTTGGTTAACCTCGCCTGCTGGCGTAGGCGTCACCATAATAATTTCTTGTACGCCCGCCACTTTGGCAGGAATCGCATTCATTAATACACTCGAAGGATAAGCCGCCTTACCACCCGGCACATAAATACCAACTCGCTGTAGCGCCGTTATTTTTTGGCCTAGCAGAGTGCCTGTTTCATCAGTGTACTGCCATGACTCTTGCTTTTGTCGCTGATGAAACACATCAATTCTTTGCGCCGCTTGCTCTAACGCTTCACGGATAGCAGGATCAATATCCACTAACGCCTGCTGAATTGTTTCACGATTAATCGTAAGTTCAGCCATTGATGACACAGGAAAACGATCAAATTTAGCAGTGAAATCTACCAGCGCACTATCACCACGAGAGCGCACCTGATCCAAAATATCACGCACTGTCGCCTCTAGCGCGTGATCAGCCACTGCAGACCAAGCTGTCAGTGCCGTCAAATCGGCAGGAAAATCGTCATTATTAGCAGACAAGCGCCGCACCGACAATAACTTAGCAAAAGCGTTAGATTCCATCATTCACTAACCGCCGCTGCAATCGCATCACTTATAACTTTAAGCTCTGCATGCTTTACTTTCATTGATGCCTTATTAGCGACTAAGCGCGAACTAATATCAGCAATAAAATTAGCTTCCTCTAAGCCATTAGCAACAAGCGTTTTTCCAGTATCAACAATATCGACGATTTCATCGGCTAAACCCATAATAGGGGCTAATTCCATACCGCCATAAAGTTTAATAATATCGGCTTGCACACCTTGCTCGGCATAATAACGCTGAGCAATATTGACGTACTTAGTCGCAACTTTAATTCGCGATTGGTAAGCGATACCGGTCTGATTTTTTTTCGTCGCCGTCATCAAACGACAGCGAGCAATACCAAGATCATGCAATTCATATAATTGAGCGCCACCATCTTCCATCAACATATCTTTACCCACGACACCCATATCGGCGGCACCGTAGCGAATATAGGTCAACACATCAGCCCCTCTTAGGACTAACAATTGCACGTCTGGCCGATTGGTAGCAAAAACCAATTTGCGACTCTTCGATATATCTTCTTCAGGCACAATACCCGCTGCCGATAATAATGGCAGGGTGTCTTTTAAAATGCGTCCCTTAGTTAAGGCGATGGTAATCATGCAATCTCTTTCTATAACGTTTTAACTGTTGTTTTAAATAGCTACTAATTAAATACTAATGCTTAAGCCCTCAACTTCAGGGCTAGGCTTCAGGGCTAAACTTCAGAGTTAGGCTTCAGCGTCTTCATCTGAGTTTTGTTCGCGACTTAAACGCCCTGGCACACGTCGAACACTGGCGCCTAACAGCTGCATTTTCTCTTCAATACATTCATAGCCGCGATCGATATGATAAATACGATCAATCAGGGTAGCACCGGTTGCGCAGAGCCCCGCAATAACCAAACTGGCAGATGCTCGTAAATCTGATGCCATAACCGGCGCTGCCGTTAGCATTTCAATGCCTTCTACAATAGCTGTATTTCCTTCAATACGAATTTTAGCGCCCATTCGATTCATTTCATGCGTCTGAATTAAACGATTTTCAAAAATAGTTTCAACCACCGTACTCACGCCATCGGCAACACTGTTCATCGCTGTAAATTGCGCTTGCATATCAGTTGGGAAAGCAGGATACGGAGCCGTGCGAATATCAACAGCCTTAGGCTTACGGCCTTCCATGTCTAAGCTAATCCAATCTTCACCTATCTCTAACTTAGCACCAGCCTCTTCTAACTTAGCCAATACAGCTTCTAATGAATGTGGCTCAACATCTTTAACTTTAATTCGGCCTCGTGTAGCGGCGGCAGCCACTAAAAAAGTCCCCGCTTCAATGCGATCGGACATTACTGCATAGTCGCAGCCAGATAATTCTTCGACACCATCAATAATCAATTTATCAGTGCCAACACCTGTAATCTTCGCACCCATAGCAATAAGGCAGTTCGTTAAATCAACGACTTCAGGTTCACGCGCCGCATTTTCAATAATAGTACGGCCTTCAGCTAATGTTGCAGCCATCAAAATATTTTCTGTGCCACCCACAGTGACTTTATCCATAAAGATATGCGCGCCTTTTAAACGCCCATCAACCTTAGCTTCTATATAGCCACCATCAATAGTCACGGTTGCACCCAACGCTTCGAAGCCGCGTAAATGTAAATCAACAGGACGGCTACCAATGGCACAACCACCAGGAAATGAAACTCTTGCCTTACCTAAACGCGCCAACAATGGGCCTAACACTAAAATTGAGGCGCGCATGGTTTTCACTAATTCATAGGGCGCAGTACATTCCTCAATGGTAGAGGATTCAATTTCAACACCTAGCTTTTCATCAATCATTAAATCGACGCCCAAACAGCTGAGCAATTCGATCATGGTTGTCACATCATTTAAATGTGGCAGGTTGCGAATTTTAACCACACCTTTACTCAGCAAACTTGCCGCCAAAATAGGCAGGGCCGAGTTTTTAGAACCTGAGATACGGATTTCACCATCGATACGCGATGGGCCATTAATTAATAATTTATCCATTAAAATTTATCTTATAAGTTTTAAATTAAACAGTGGGCTGCCACTGCGAAGGAGTGAGTGCACGAATGTTAACGGCATGAATCTCACCAGAGGCAATTTTTTCATTTAAGCATTGATAAATACGCTGTTGTTTTTTTACCGGCGAAAGCCCTTCAAAATCAGCACTAACAACAGTAACGGTACAATGATTACCGGCCATCTCAACCTCTAAATGCTCAACCGCTATCTGTTCGCGTATCAATCGGGATACTTCTTCTTGCATGTGACTAACTCTCTGTTAAAGCGCGTTTATGGCGCTGTAGTTTCACTGAATAGTTTTTATTTAAAATCTTTTACTTAAAATTAATTCTTCATTGCCGCAGCTTCTGGCGCGCCCGACACAATCCAACCATCAATAACACGATCAATATCACCTTCGTAAACTTTAAAGGCATTATCAAATTGGTTGCGATAAATTTTACCTAAGTTTATAGACTCAACAACCATATTGCGTAAGCGCCACTGCCCTTCGCCATCCAACCGCATTGAGTATTGCACTTCATAAGGCGTTTTTCGATCGCCGTAAATAAGCTGTTTAACAACAACCTTTTTGGATTGCGGCTTATCGGCATTAGCCACTGGCGGAACAACTTCAATTTCTTCGCCATCAAAGGCTAATAAACCTTTGCCATAGGTTTGAATTAGCGCACTTAAAAAGATCTCACTAAAGCGATCAATTTGAGCATTTAACTCTGTGCTCTCTGCTTCGGTTAATGAAGCCATTTTTTTAGAACTGGCATGCCTACCCATTACCGCTCGAGCAAAAGAGCGGAAATCGATAAAAGGCCGCAGCAAAACATCAAGCTCAGCAAAAAACCGCTCTTCATCTTCATCGACATACTGCTTAGCATCATCAATCAGTATCAACAATTGGGCGGTAATCGTGTCCACTACTTGATAAGCCGATAACGACTGCTCTTGCGCAGAAGCTGGTGGAACCTGAGGCACTGACTCAGCGCTAGCAAAAACACTAGCGAATACTAACAACGCTAACATTAAGCATTTTCGGCCAGCTGTAAATCCATTCTTAATTATCCATCTACTCTGCATCATTAAACACTCTACCTTTATTCATACTGGATTGATAATTTATAGGCAATCTATTGATCATCTACTGATAAGCCACAAGACTAAAAGCTGCAGCAAAACTATGACCGCAGCCTTAGCTGATAGTCCCACGGACGGATAGCCTCATAAAACCATGCCTAACCTTTAATAAACACAACTTAAAGGAAGAAGTTCATTGGTCAGCGAGCAACCACTCATTGAGCATGACTTGACCCTACTGTATAGTCGCGCCCTTAATAATCGACGGTGGTAACTATTGGTTGGAGCAAAATAACAGGCGTTATTTTCTCATGCTTAAGTGATAAATCACAAAGGTAAAATACCAGACAAATTTGCAGTATATTTGAGTACTGAATAGCCCATAGTATTGACAACCAAGCCATCGTTCAACTGTGACCATTTAAGATAACTGTGTTTAACTTTATGTCGATTCCCGTTCTTGCTCTACTATTCCTCATTATTGGCTTAATCGGCCTCGTTTGGAGTGCTAATTTATTTGTTAGCGGCAGCGCCTCTGTCGCTAAACATGTAGGCATGACACCTATGATGATCGGCCTCACAGTGGTCGCTTTTGGCACCTCAGCACCCGAGATGATCGTATCGGCCGATGCCGCATTGAACGGCATTCCTGCCATGGGCGTGGGTAACGCCATTGGCTCCAACATTGCTAATATTGGGCTAGTACTGGGTGTTACAGCACTCATTGCGACAATTCCTGTCAATGCAGGCCTAATGCGCCTTGAAGTACCACTACTTTTAGCGGTAACTGCTTTAGCTGCTATCTGCTTATGGGATTACCAACTTACTTATATAGAAGGCTGGGTTCTACTGGGCTCGACTATTCCAGTCTCAGTTATTCTTATTCGCCACGCACGCAATGCCAACAAGCAGTCAAAAGCGCTTGGCGATATCGAGGGCGTTGTAGACGAAAGTGCAGAGATCGATGTCGATATTCCTGATTTATCACGCTGGAAGTCAATCCTATGGCTGATTGTCGGCCTAATTGCCCTACTCGGCTTTGCCGACCTCCTCGTATCATCTGCCAGAACTTTGGCCGAATATATGGGTGTCAGCCCCATGGTTATTGGGCTCACTATAGTGGCATTGGGCACCAGCCTGCCTGAACTGGCCGCTTCAGTGACCAGTGCATTGAAAGGTCATCATGAAATAGCCATTGGTAATATCGTAGGCTCCAATATTCTCAACTTATTGGCGGTCATGGCTTTACCGGGCATTATCGCGTCCACTTCGCTCGAATCTTCCGTTATTAGTCGCGACTTACTCACTATGACCCTACTAACTTTAGCGCTGGTTATTGTTATGTGGATCAAAACACGTATCAGCAACACCAGCCAAGGCATTGGCAGAGTTATTGGCTTGCTATTTATTGCCGCCTATATTGCCTATTACGCTGTTATATTTCTTAACAACAGCTAAAGTTTTTCGCGCTGATCTTTTTTTAATCAGCAGGCTGGGCATCCACAGGTGCCAACTAATCACGAGCACAGGCGCGGCATCTCAGCCGCGACCGATTTACAATAGTCTTTTAACCGTTATGGATAATGGTAACTACAACTATGCCTAATACTCTTGAAATACAGCAGAAGCCGATGACAAAACACGCATTTATTGAAGCCGGACAACGCACCGTCCGTCTTGAACAAGAAGCAATCGAAGCTCTTTATAGCCGAATCGATAGCCATTTTAGTGCCGCCTGTGAAACCCTTCTCGCCTGTACTGGCCGCGTTGTTGTTACTGGCATGGGAAAATCTGGCCATATCGCGAACAAAATAGCCGCCACATTGGCCAGCACCGGCACACCCGCTTTCTTTATGCATCCCGGTGAAGCCAGCCATGGTGATCTTGGCATGTTGACCAGTAGCGATGTCGTTATTGCTTTATCGGGCTCGGGTACCACGAATGAAGTCATTACCCTACTGCCCCTCATTAAGCGAATTGGCGCACCCTTAATAGCGATGACAGGAAACCCATCATCGACACTAAGCCTCGCTGCCGATGTCCATTTAGATGTTCATGTTAAAGAAGAAGCCTGCCCTCTCGGCCTCGCTCCCACTTCAAGCACTACAGCCACATTGGTGATGGGAGATGCCTTAGCCGTTGCCTTATTAGAAGCGCGCGGCTTTAGCGCCGAAGACTTTGCTTTTTCACACCCTGGTGGCGCATTAGGTAGACGACTTTTACTCAAAGTCAGTGATGTCATGCAGAGCGACTTTCCACAAGTTAAACCTGAAACGCTTCTTAGTGATGCACTTATGGAAATTACCCAAAAAGGTTTGGGTATGACAACCATTATAGGTAGCAACGGCACATTGAGCGGCATCTTTACTGATGGCGACTTACGAAGAGCGTTAGATAAACGACAAGATTTACACACCACTGCCATCATTGAATTAATGACTGCCGATTGCAAAACGGTACACCCTGATATGCTGGCCGCAGAAGCGTTAAATATTATGGAAGATAATAATATCTCAACACTCGTTGTCGTTAATGCAGATAACACGCCTTGTGCGGTTGTTCATATTCATACTCTTATTAAAGCAGGTTTAGCATAATGAATTCGCTGTCAGCCAAAAACACAATTAGCGCCGAAACACGTGAGCGTGCCCGCGGCATCAAACTACTAGCATTGGATGTCGATGGCGTATTAAGCGATGGCAAACTTCATTATGGTAACAACGGTGAAGAGCTAAAATGTTTTAGCATCCTTGACGGACTCGGCATTAAACTACTGCAAGATCAGGGTATTATTGTTGCCATCATTACCGGACGCGAATCTAATATTGTCAGCCGTCGCGCTCGTGAACTATCAATTCAATATGTTGTGCAAGGCCGAGAAGATAAAATCACGGCACTGAATGAGCTACTTAAACAGACAGGCTTAACACTTGAGCAAACCGCTTATATGGGTGACGATTTACCCGATTTAAGCGCCATTATGCAATGTCGCTTCGGAACAACCGTAGCTAACGGCCATGACGTGGTTAAACAATATGCCGATTGGATTTCAACTAAGAGCGGCGGTGCTGGCGCAGTAAGAGAACTCGCTGATGTGTTATTAAAAGCAAACGATTTATTCGATGCTAGCATCAAACCGTTTTTAGGCCCACAGGCGTAAATACAGGTATAAAGATAAGCTTGATTTAATATTATCTGGCATTAATTATGATCACAAAAACACGCAGAAAACGTACTCGAAATATTCTAACGCTTGCCATTAGCATCGTTATTATCACCTATTACGTTATCGGCATTAGTCAAAATCAATTTTTACCTACCGGGAAAACAACGCTTGATAACCCAAGCGCCTCTCCTGACAGCAGCAGTACAGGTGTTGTCATTAAACGTTTTGATTCAACCGGACAATTACATTACACAATGAGTACGAACCAAGCCGACTTCTTTTTGGCTAAAACCATAGATTCACCAATAAACACGCAAAAAACCGACAACCCTTTACTTGATGACACGCTAAATATCGACAGCAATGTAATATCAAGCAGCTTAGAAAAAGCACATAAGCAAAAACCAAAGCAGCAAGATTATCTAAGAATGTTAGATCCCAAAATTACTGCCTATGAAAACGGCAAGCCAAGTAAGTCCATTGCTGCAAACCTAGCTTATTTAACCAATAATGGTGATACTGCGGAACTGATAGGTAACGTGTTAGTCAATGACTCAGCCACAGCAGTACAACTTCAAACACAGTCGCTAACGTTAAATACCACCTTGCAACAAATACTGACTCAAAGCCCCGTTATTATCAAAACACCGATATCCACCACCCATGCAACAGGGCTGCAAGGAAACCTAATCGATCAACGCTGGCAGTTACTTTCAAAAGTAAAAACAGAAGTAAAGCAGAGGTAAAAAGTATTGTTCAACCGTAACCAAACTCCTACAGATTTTTTGACAAAGAGCCTAACGCTAATTATTAGCTTCTCACTGCTTCTTTGTCATCAAGCGTATGCCGCCAACTTAAATGCCAGCGACCATAGATCGGCACCCATTGCTATTGAGGCAGACAGCGCCGAACAAGATGAAAAAAACGGCGTCACTATTTATCGCGGTAATGTCTCCATAGAACAAGGTGACCTCACTATTAAAGCCGATACAGTCACCATTCAAAGCTCGATAAATTCGAACCAAACTGACGCAACACCTAGTCGAAACATCTCTCATATTATTGCTAACGGCAAGCCTGCGCGTTTTACGCAGCAATTAGACAATGAGCCCAACCCTATTAATGCTGAAGGAAACACTATTCGCTACGCTATAGAAGAAGGTATTATTCTGCTTGAAGATAACGCATCCATCGATCAAATTGGCTCTAAGGTGACGGGCGAAAAAATTGAATATTTTATTCGTGAAGATAAAGTGAAAGCGCAAGCCGATCCCAATGATAAAAACACTCGCGTACATACTATTATTAACCCCAGCTCAACTAACGGCACCAAGTAATTATGGGTAAGCTCACCGCACAACACCTCGCTAAAAGTTACCGACAACGTCAAGTTATTAGTGATGTATCGCTAGAAATTAATAGTGGTGAAGTTGTCGGCTTGCTAGGCCCTAACGGCGCAGGTAAAACCACCTGTTTTTACATGATTGCCGGTATTGTGAAAGCTGATGAAGGTACCATTATTCTGGATGGCGCCAACATCACGCATAAAGCCATCCATGAACGCGCCAGACTCGGCCTTGGCTACTTGCCGCAAGAAGCCTCCATATTTCGAAAACTAACCGTTGCCGATAATATTGCTGCCATCTTGGAAACGCGTAGCGATCTTCGTCGTGCAGAGCGCATCCAAAAACGCGATGAACTGTTAGAAGAGTTTCATATTAGCCATATTAAAAACAGCCTTGGCATGTCATTGTCAGGCGGCGAAAGACGACGTGTAGAGATTGCCCGTGCACTGGCCAGCGATCCTGCCTTTATGCTGTTAGATGAGCCCTTTGCCGGCGTTGACCCCATCTCGGTCAACGACATCAAAAACGTGATCACGCAACTCAAAAATCGTGGCATCGGCGTTTTAATTACCGACCATAATGTTCGCGAGACGCTCGATATATGCGAACGTGCTTATATTGTCGGTGAAGGAAACATTATTGCTGAGGGCGGCACTGAAACCATCCTTAATAACCAAAAAGTCCGAGACACCTATCTTGGTCATCAATTTCAAATATAACCTCTTCTAAAGCCCTATCCACAGCCTTTTAGCACCTTCAACGCTAAAACCTCTCTACTCTTTAGGTAGCGATTAGACTGCGATTTAAAAGGCTAATAGCGGTTGATTACATTAGACCTTTAATAAACATCTCTACAAAAAAGTCAAGTTTTTTATCTTTTGGCATTAGTCTTGCTTACTACTAATCACGAGACTACACTCTACCTATACAAGGCGATTTTTTGATCTTAACCGCTCCTACTATCGAGCATTATTAGCCAATATCATTAGATCGCATAAAGGCAGTAAAGACGACGGCAAGATACCCCTCTTTCAAACCCGCTCGATTTACACCAACTCATCGCTATTACCGAGATCATTGAATAGAAAACGTCTATGAAACAATCGCTTCAGCTAAAAATGGGTCAGCATCTGACAATGACCCCCCAGCTCCAACAAGCGATTCGCCTATTGCAACTGTCTACCTTAGATTTACAACAAGAAATTCAAGAAATCGTTGATACCAACCCCATGCTTGAGGTATCTGAAGAAAACGATACCAACAATGACTCAAGCTCTGAAGCCAACGATAGCGCGCCAGAGCTGCAAACCAGTGCTAATAACAGTGATGCCACACAAAACCATTCAGATACTGACACGGTTGGTGATGACTATATTGCAGCCAATGCCGCTGAAACAGCCATAGATAAAGACGACACAAGCAGAAGTGATGACTCCGACTGGCAAGACAATATACCGAGTGAGCTTCCAGTAGAAAGCAACTGGGATGATGTTTACACCACCGCGCCGACCAGTTCTGGCAGTCAAAGCCTTGATTTCAATGAAATGGCCGATTTAGACAATCGTAATTCTTCTGGTGAATCACTTAGCAGCCATTTAATGTGGCAGCTTAATTTAACGCCAATGAGCGACACCGACCAACTAATTGCCACCGCAATTATCGATGCATTAGCTCCTAGCGGCATGCTCAGCATATCGTCAGAAGAGCTACTCGAAACCTTTGATGACGAACTTGAAATTGAGCTAGATGAAGTTGAAGCTGTTCGGCATCGTATTCAACAATTTGATCCGCTTGGTGTAGCTAGTATCGATTTAACAGACTGCTTAATGGTTCAACTGGCGCAACTTCCGTCACAAACGCCGTGGCGTGAACAAGCAGCACAAATCATTAATCGGCATCTTAATCTTTTAGCTTCTCGCGATTTCACACAACTTATTCGCCGCACACGTTTAAAAGAACATGAGCTTGGTGAAGTGATTCAGCTTATTAGAAGCCTAAACCCACAGCCGGGTGATGCTTACCAAGACAATGCCGCTCAATATGTCGTACCCGATGTATTCGTTGAAAAACACAAAGACCGATGGCTAGTTCAATTAAACCCGGATATTGCCCCTAAAATACGTATCAATACCGAGTATGCCTCGCTAGTTAAACGCGCCGATAGCAGCTCTGACAACACGTTTTTACGCGACAATTTACAAGAAGCAAAATGGTTTTTAAAAAGCCTACACAGCCGTAATGAAACATTATTAAAAGTGGCCTCGCGCATTGTTGAGCACCAACGTGAATTTTTAGAACACGGTGAAGAAGCAATGAAGCCTTTAGTGCTTCATGATATTGCTACTGATGTTGAGATGCATGAATCAACCGTATCACGAGTCACTACGCAAAAATATATGCATACGCCAAGAGGTATTTTCGAATTAAAATATTTCTTTTCTAGCCATGTCGCCACAGCCGAAGGCGGCGAATGCTCATCGACAGCTATTCGCGCCATAATAAAAAAGTTAGTTGCTGCAGAGAATACACGCAAACCACTCAGTGACAATAAAATCGCTAACTTACTTGATGATCAAGGCATTAAAGTGGCGAGACGAACTGTCGCCAAATATCGTGAATCAATGTCTATACCGCCCTCTAATGAGCGAAAAAGAATTACTTAAACGATATACGAACTACAGGCTTGGAATACAGTCAAAATTACGATACTCTGTGTACAAGATGAAATATTAAATACGTCAATACAGTACACATTCAATGTATTTATTGATGCTCAAAACCGTATAGCAAGCTAGTCATTCGCTATATGTATAACATCATGTATTTAAAAAGCATTTAGCTATGACGCTATAAAATATTTAGTGACCCAATGTTAAAACAGTACTAAAATAAGACCATCACTCTCAACTAGGTCAATAATGTGAAAAAAATAAACGCTACTGATCCGCGTTTAAAGCCACGCCACAGACCCTTCGAATCGAGTTACTCGCTCGCAATCTTGACGAACATCCAAATTTTCAATCATACTTTTTTACAAAGTGTGTTCTGCAAATCAATTTCAATACAATCGCCTTACTTTAATCGACTTAAAACATCATCATTCATTGTCAATTCGTTAGCCGTCAAAAAACAGCTAGCCATTTTTTTTCAATCAGTGCGTTAATTAGGAGAAGTCTATGCGAATCAATATCAGCGGTCATCATGTTGAAGTCACTCATCCACTACGAGAGTATGTATTGAGTAAATTTGACCGACTCGAAAGACACTTTGATCAAATTACCAATATCGACGTGACCTTAGTTGTTGAGAAAGCGATCCAAAAAGCAGAGGCCTCGGTACATGTATCCGGTGCTGATTTATTTGCCAACTCAAAGAATCAAGATATGTATGCAGCCATTGATGGCCTTGCCGATAAGCTCGATCGACAAATAATAAAACACAAAGAAAAATCACAAGGTAAACACCATCGTGAAAGCCTTAAACAACAGCCACTCGATATTGTCACTAACGACGATGACATCATGGAGTATGACGACTAACCATGCTCGATTCACTACTTATGACAGGACGCATACAGCTTAACGCTAGTATCGTCAGCAAAAAAAAATCGCTGCAAACGCTCTCTTGCCTTTTTGCAGAAAACGATAAAAATCTTGATCAAGATTTAGTTTTCGATGCATTTACCAGTCGAGAAAAGCTCGGCAGCACCGCGCTAGAAAACGGCATTGCTATACCGCATTGCCGTTTCTCTGGTTGCACAAAAGCCCAATCAGCTATTTTAACTTTAGATAACGGCATTGATTTTGATGCCCGCGATGGTAAGCCAGTCGATTTACTTTGGGCATTAATCGTGCCCGAAGAATCTACCGATGAACACCTCGCCATTTTAGCGTTAATGGCAAAAATATTGAGCCAAGAGGCTCTCTGCCTTAAGATACGCCAAGCAACGGATGCCAATTCACTAAAAAACATGCTCACGCAACTCGACTTAAACGAATGATTACTTTGAAATAATTTAATCCATAAGAACACGTTTAATAGAGAACCTTTAATCGAGAATAATAGTATGAAACTTGTGATAATTAGTGGCCGATCTGGATCCGGAAAGAGCTCTGCTCTTAACATGCTTGAAGATTTAGATTTCTATTGCATCGATAATTTACCCGCCGGCTTACTCCCAGCATTGGCAAAACAAGCTATCGATGCTGACCATCATGCCGACCACAGCAATGTCAAAATCGCCGTGAGCATTGATGCACGTAATATCCCTACTGATTTATCATGCTTCCCGCAGTTAATGGCAGAAATTCCAGATGAAGTTGATACGAATATTATTTATCTGGACGCCACCAATAGCACACTGATAAAACGTTTTTCTGAAACACGTCGTAAGCATCCGCTTAGCAATGAGCACATGTCTTTAAAAGAAGCCATTGAAACAGAATCACTACTGCTTGATAGCATCTCAGCGATGGCCGACTTAAGCATTGATAGCAGCACCATGTCATTACATGAATTGCGACAAGTCATTGGTGATCGAGTGGGCGGAAAATCATCATCCGATATGTCTTTACTGTTTCAATCTTTTGGCTTTAAAAGCAACATCCCCATTGATTCAGATTTAGTATTCGATGTGCGCTGCCTGCCTAATCCGTATTGGAATACCGAACTGCGCGAGTTCACCGGCCAAGATCAACCCGTCATTGATTTCTTAAAAGGCAATGATGATGTCCAAGCAATGATTGCCGATATCACCCAATATCTTGAAAATTGGCTACCGAAATTCAGAGACGCCAAGCGCAGCTATACCACGGTATCGATTGGCTGTACGGGCGGTAAACACCGCTCAGTGTTTATTGCCGAAGCACTCCACAAACACTTTAGCGAACCAGACAACGTGGTTCAGGTTCGCCACCGCGAATTTAAGCATCATTAATTAGCGCTAATTAAAATGAATAGGCGAGCTCTATTGACAGTAGCATACACATAGCCGACTCTTGGACACCCTATTCAACCACTCCGTTTATTGACCTTCGACACAGCTGAAAAATCATGCCACAAGCGACCATCATCATACAAAACAAACTGGGCCTACATGCCAGGGCAGCCAATAAACTGGTCGATATCACTACACAATTTGCCAGCGTCGTAAGCATTGAATACAACAGCAAATCCATTGATGGCAAAAGTATCATGTCGGTAATGCTTCTCGCCGCAGCCAAAGGCTCCGAACTTATCGTTACAACTGAAGGGCGCGATGAAACAGAAGCGATGAACGCCATCACCCAGCTTATCAACAACCTCTTCGACGAAGGCGAATAAAACAGCTCCCCTGCCCTAACATCGGTAATCTTGCCTGCATCATTGCTTGTTGATACAAGCCCTATCACGCATAATCTTGTTAATTAGGTACCCGTTAAAGTTTGATTTTATGCATTGACTAATAACGCTAGCGCTTCGCGCTAATCATCTATTTTCAGTGAGCATATGAGTCAGTGTTTCAAATAGCGGTTCAAAAAACCGTCTATATAATAGAAACAGCCTTAACATCGTAATGCTAACAATTCATCGCTAATAGCCAGAAGTGCAACATGCCAGCAATTGCCGATCACCATCAGGATCTTTCGCGCAGCCAAGAAGTGGCCGACCTGCTGCAAAGCGGCACTTTTCAACATGCCCGTCATATGCTGAAAGTATTAGCGGCTGAAGAAACAGCGCACCTTATTGAATCCTCGCCTCCGCCTTCACGACAAATCTTATGGGCGTTAGTCGATGAAGAACGCCGCAGTGATGTACTACCCTTTCTTGGTGATGAGTTACAAACCCAATTCGTACTTGCCATGGAGAACGCTGAGCTAGTTGCTTTATCAGCCGAGCTAGAAACGGATGATATGGTCGACATTCTGCAGCAACTGCCAGATCGTCTTACCCGTGAAGTCTTGCAAGCCATGACCACACAAGATCGTCAACGCGTCACTAGCGCATTAAGCTATCCAGAGAATACCGCTGGCGGCTTAATGAATACCGATACCATCACAGTACGTGCGCGCCACTCGATTGATGTCGTACTGCGTTACTTGCGTCGTCATGATGAAATTCCTGATATGACCGATAATCTCTATGTTGTGAATCGCAGCGATGAGTTTATCGGCATTTTGCCGTTAGCAAAAATACTGGTCTCTGACCCGAATAAAACTGTCCGCGATATCATGCTCTCTGATGTTAAGGCGATTCCGGTCGACATGCCTGACGATGAAGTCGCACGTCGCTTTGAACGAAAAGATTGGGTATCGGCACCGGTCGTTAATGAAGATGGGAAATTACTCGGTCGTATTACTATCGATGACATTGTTGATGTTATTCGTGAAGATGCCGACCACTCATTAATGAGCATGGCCGGCCTAGATGAAGAAGAAGATACTTTTTCGCCGGTTATTAAAACGACGCCCAGAAGAGCGTTATGGTTAGGACTCAACTTAATCACTGCGTTTATTGCTGCTGCAGTCATTAACTTATTTCAAGACTCCATTGATAAAGTGGTTGCGCTAGCCATACTCATGCCCATTGTTGCCAGCATGGGTGGCGTTGCCGGCACGCAGACATTAACGATTGTGGTACGCGGCCTCGCTATTGGCCATATCAAAGCTCACAATCAACGTTGGCTTATTATTCGTGAACTTGCCGTTGGCGTTATTAACGCCCTACTCTGGGCTGCCGTGGTGGCCGTGGCTGCCGCCTTATGGTTTGACGATATAATTCTTGGCGGCATTATTGCTGCAGCCATGATTATTAATTTAATTACCGCAGCGCTTGCCGGCGCAATACTGCCATTAGCATTAAACAAAGCCAATATTGATCCGGCACTTGCGGGCAGCGTTGCATTAACTACTATTACAGATGTCGTTGGCTTTATGTCATTCTTAGGTTTAGCGACAATCTTCTACGCTTAATTAGCGTTAACATCACACTTAAAACAGTAACCGTTATGGCTAGAAAAAAAATAGATAAAGACAAAGTCGAAGATGTTGTCAGTAAAAGTCAGCTCAAGCGTGAAATGCATGGCCTGCAAGAGCTAGGTAAAAAACTGCTCGAGTTAAAAAAGCAGGATCTCGAAAATATCGGCATTTCTGATGAGCTGCATACGGCATTGACTGAAACCAAACGCATTAAGCATCGCGAAGGTTTACGTCGACAAATGCAATTTATTGGCAAGCTGATGCGCAAAGAAGGCCAAGAAACTATTGATGTCATCGACGCGCATTTCGAAAAACAACGCACGCTTCATAATATTTCTAATCAACAGCATCACTTAGTGGAGCAGTGGCGAGACCGCATTATTGCAGAAGGCCACCCTGCCATTGAATTGTTTATTGAGAAGTACGCTGAAGGCGACAGACAATGGTTGCGTCAAATTATTCGTGCAATAGCGCATGAAACAACAAAAAACAAACCGCCTATTTCAGCACGCAAACTGTTTGTCCATTTGCGTGATACTGTCGCCAATCAAAAGCACTAACGGCTAGGCTAAAAAACTATTTTTTACTGCCAAAGTTGCCAATACACAGTAGAATAAAAAACAAACAACAAAACAGCGGTTGTTAATAATAAAAAACACTTAAAACGAAAAGAAAAACCACTCATCAAAAGAGTCTATTTTCTATGAATATCAGACACTTAAAAAAGATTATCATCGGCATTCTATGCTTAGTCATTGCTATGGTGATTTTTTTCAAACCATCACAACCTGCTCCTAAAGCGCCTTTAACTGATATTCAAAGCCCATCAGCCGTAATTAAACTAAGAGAAGCTGAACCAGAAACCGCCGCTGTCATGGATACTGCGCCTAAAGAAAAAATATTCATTCAACAACCGTCTTTAAAGCAAACCGAAGATGATCGAATGGCTGAGCTAATAAAGCAACGTCTAACACCCGAAATGCGAGCAGAGATAAACGCGCGCCTTAACCCGCCCAATCAAAAATATACTGAAATAGAAACCGAAGAAGGCGGCTATGTTAATTTGGGTAATCGCGCAGCGTCTGTTGCAATAGCGTTTATTGATGAAGACGGTAATACCGTTGTTACTGATATTACTGAACCGTTAGTTAACGAGTGAAAATAAAATAAACATGGATTTTTACATGCCCATTTTAAGGCGCTTATGTCCCAATAAATTTTTTTGCAGCGTTCTGTGCTGCATTAGCGTCGTTCTATCGCTGCCTATTCATGCCACGTCTATTTCACTCAATATGCTTAATGATGAAAATGAAGGCTTCAACGATAATACTGCTGTGATGCCTATTGGTGGCAACATAGGCGTAACACTTGGCCAGCAAAGACAAAATGTTATTCACTTTGCTGCACGCCTATTAGAGCAAGTTATTGATAGCAGTATTCCTATTACTATTGATGCAGAGTTTGATTCACTGAGCTGCAATGCCAGTGCTGCAACCTTAGGCTATGGCGGTCCCTCTACTAATCACTTTGGCAATAGCGCATCTAGCTATCCTTTTGCTAATACGTATTACCCTCAAGCGCTCGCCAATAGTATTAATGGCTTTGATTTAAATACTGCGCGAAGTGATATGACACTCACCTTCAATAGTGATATCGATAACAACAATAACTGCCTAGATAATCGTAATTGGTATTACGGCTTAGATGGTGGCGCCAGCATACAAGATATTGATTTTTTATCTGTCGTTCTGCATGAGATTTTGCACGGAATAGGATTTTCAACACTCACTAATAAAAGTACAGGACAGCGCTTAAATAATCGTGACGATATTTTTATTCGCATGTTAGAAGACCACAACACAGGACTGACCTGGCAGCAAATGACCAATGCCGAGCGAGCAGCATCAGCGACTGGTGATCCCGATCTTCATTGGATTGGCAGTAATGTGCAAGAAAATATTACTGACTTAAACGCAGGTACCAGCCAAGGCCATGTAAAAATGCATGCGCCCAGCATCTTTAACGCTGGCTCGGTATCACATTTTAGTCAAAGCGCAGAGCCCTTCGAACTCATGGAGCCGTTTATTGGCCAAGGAACTGATAGCATTGGACTAGCAAAAGCGCTACTACAAGATATTGGCTGGACAACGTCGGTGGGCGACAAACCCATTATTGCTGATATCGGTAACGTAGAAATTATTAACTCAAGCCCGACTCAAATTGATTTTGCACTACTTGATAACGACACCGATATTGCCGCTGTTAATATAAGTGCAAGCTCTTCTAATACAAATATCATTGAAAATAATGGCATTACATTTATAGGCAATCAACGTTTACGACAAGTCATTGTTACACCCATATCCGGTGCGTCTGGCACAGTGAATATCACGCTCACCGCGTCCGACGGTATCAATAGCAACAACCAAACATTTCAAATTAACGTTGTTTCTAATTTAACACCCAGCATCAGCATTTCTAGCCCAGCCACTAACGATACGATACTAACAGATACACAAAGCTTTACTGCTAGCGCCAATGATCCCGAAGAAGGAGATATCAGCAGTAATATTATCTGGAACTCTTCCATTGATGGAGAGTTTGCTAACGGAGCTACAATTGCGTCTACGCTCAGCGATGGTAATCATATTATTACTGCCTCAATTACTGACAGCAGCAACAATACTGAAACCTTCATCATTAGCATCACGATCAATGCACTCAGTGATAATGATAATGACGGCTTGAATAATTCAACGGAAATATT
>Ga0209712_10001761_pt1 | contig 18246 bp, 10 predicted proteins | sample ArcOceMetagenome_FD_187443 | JGI IMG/M metagenome (GOLD analysis project Ga0209712, IMG submission 187443) | Marine eukaryotic phytoplankton communities from Arctic Ocean - Arctic Ocean - Greenland ARC118M Metagenome (SPAdes) (version 2) | ecosystem: Environmental > Aquatic > Marine > Oceanic...
CTTTTAATATGGCTTCAGTATTTGGTTTTGTCATCACTCTAACGACAAAATATAGTCAACCCTTATTGGGACTTGTGTTATGTATTTTTGCTGGGTGGGTATGGAAACGTGATCAAATACTAGCCGAACTAAAACATGGTAATGAACAGGCAGAGAGCAGTATATTTTGGAAAATTTGGCCTTGGTATGTTCGGTTTGTTTGTCCAGTAGTTATTGCCATAATGTTTTATCGTTCGATAGCGGGTTAGTACCGCAACATAAATTTAAAACTCATTTTGACCGTCCAGGATTGTAAAACGTTATGACAATTGAAAAACCAAAAGTAGAAGCCTCTTTATCTGATGCACTAATTCCAATTGTAATATTAATTATATTGTTGGGAGGATCGGTATATTTATTTGAAGATAATTCCTCTTTTGGTCCTAACCAAATTGCCTTATTAGTATCTATGGGTATAGCAGCCATTATTGGTTTAAAAAATGGTTACAGCTGGGATGATATTGAGCAAGGTATTGTTAAAGGGATTTCTCGTTCGTTAGGTGCCATTCTTATCTTACTGGCAGTGGGCTCACTAATTGGTACTTGGATGTTAGCGGGAACAGTTCCAACCTTGATATATTATGGCTTAGACTTATTAAACCCATCGATGTTTTACGCAGCTACTTGCCTCATTTGTGCCATAGTCGCGATGAGTATTGGTAGTTCATGGACCACAGCAGCGACTGTCGGTGTAGCCCTGATGGGTGTTTCTATTGGTATGGGTATGTCCGAAGCGATCACGGCAGGGGCAATTATATCGGGTGCCTATTTCGGGGATAAAATATCACCACTTTCTGAGACAACTAACTTAGCACCAGCTATAGCAGGCACTAACTTATTTGAACATATTCAGTACATGATGTGGACAACTGTACCCAGTATTATTATCACCCTCATTTTGTTTGTAGTGATTGGCTTAGGTGCTGATTTACCTGATTCAGCCAGCGGTATTGAAGAAATGCAAACATTACTGCAGCATGAGTTTAATTTGGGTTTACATATGTTGATACCCTTATTGGTGTTGTTAACTATGGCGATTAAAAAAGTTCCAGCATTTCCAGCCGTTGCTATAGGAGCATTGTTAGGTGGTCTATGGGCTGCGATTTTTCAACCTGAAGTTATTGCAAGCCTATCAGATGAAGGCGTAAACGCTGTTAGAGGTTCAATTGTAGTGGTATGGACAGCTCTATTTGATGGTGTTTCTTTCTCAACACCTAGTGACACGTTAAATAACCTTTTAAGTCGTGGTGGTATGTCAAGTATGCTGAACACTATCTGGTTAATCATGTGCGCCATGACTTTTGGTGCGGTGTTGGAAAGAATTGGGCTACTTAAAAGAGTAGTGAGTGCGTTTTTAAAAGGTGCTACAACTGCAGGTGATATGATCACTCGAACTATTTTAACGTGTATTGGCACTAATATTATTACAGCCGACCAGTATATGGCGATTGTGATGCCAGGCAGAATGTATAAAAATGAATTTGAAAAACGTGGCTTACATCAGCTAAATTTATCCCGTAGCCTAGAGGATGGCGGAACACTGACGTCGCCACTTATTCCATGGAACACCTGTGGGGTATATATGCACGGTGTGTTGGCAGTAAACCCTTTAGATTATATTTTCTACACGTTCTTTAATTTGATTAACCCTGTTTTAGCTATTATTTATGCTTACTTAGGTATAAAAATTTTACGTATACCTATTCCTGAAGTCGAACAGGCCCCAATCACAACAAAGGCATAATATTCTAACTTGCTGGCTCATAAGTAAGTTTTGTATGCCCCTTTAAATTTTTATTCATTTTTGAGGATATGATGTCCACTATTATTCCTGCTGTAAAAAAACGTTCTGACTATCGTCAACCTGACTTTTTAATCAATCACGTACAACTTGAATTCACCTTGATTGATAGAAGTACAAAAGTGATCTGTATTTCTAAGGTAACCAGAAATGGAATTCATAACAAACCTCTAATATTAGATGGCGAAGGCATTCAGTTATTGTCTGTGCATTTAAATGGTACAAATTTTTCTGATTATCAGCAAACAGACACATCACTTATTATTAATACCAATATTGATGATTTTGAATTACGTATTGAAAATATTATTAACCCCAAAGATAACTCAAGCTTAGAAGGTTTATATCTCCAAGCAGGGGCGTATTGCACGCAATGTGAGGCCGAAGGCTTTAGAAAGATCACTTATTTTCTTGATAGACCTGATGTATTAGCAACATATGAAGTCAAAATAATTGCGGACAAAAAACGTTTTCCTTTTTTACTTTCTAATGGAAATAAGGTGGATTCTGGCGACTTAATCGACGGTAAACATTGGATAAAGTGGTTAGATCCCTTTAAAAAGCCGTGTTATTTATTCGCTTTGGTAGCAGGAGATTTTGACCTCTTGGAAGACAGCTTCGTTACCCAGTCAGGAAGAACCATAGCCTTAGAATTATTTGTAGATAAAGGCATGCTTGGCAGAGGTCAACACGCTCTAGATTCACTAAAAAAAGCCATGAGGTGGGACGAAACTGTATTTGGACTTGAGTATGACCTTGACATTTATATGATAGTGGCCGTCGACTTTTTTAACATGGGGGCCATGGAGAACAAGGGTCTTAATGTATTTAATAGCAAATTTGTCTTAGCCGATGCACAAACAGCCACTGATGAAGACTATTTTAATATAGAAGCCGTTATTGCCCATGAGTACTTCCATAATTGGACAGGTAATCGAGTAACCTGCCGTGATTGGTTTCAATTAAGTTTAAAAGAAGGTTTAACCGTATTTCGTGACCAACAATTTAGTGCTGACATGTCTTCGCCTATTGTTAATCGAATCCAAAACGTTAGAGTCATTCGAGAACGACAGTTTGCTGAAGATGCGAGCGCTATGTCACACCCAATCAGGCCTGATGAAGTAATTGAAATGAATAATTTCTATACTGTTACGGTGTATGATAAAGGCTCTGAAGTGATCAGAATGTTATATACTTTGCTAGGTAAAACAGGATTTTTAGCGGGTATAAAACTGTATTTTAAACGTTTTGATGGTCAAGCTGTTACATGTGATGATTTTGTTCAAGCCATGCAAGATGCCAATGATAAAAATTTATCACAATTTAGGCGTTGGTATAGTCAATCAGGCACTCCCCATGTTGAAGTCTCTGACTCTTACGATACAAGTACAAAAACCTATAGAATTCAATTTCAACAAACACATTCTGCTACGTTCGAACAAAAAGAAAAGCAGAACTTAGTCATTCCTATTCAGTTTAGTCTGCTAAACGATAAACTTGTTCCTCTGATGTTGGGTGATACTGGCAAAGAGCAAATAACTTTAGAATTAGTTGATACCCAACAAAGTCTTGAATTTAAAAACGTTGATTCAATGCCTATACCTTCATTGCTTCATGGTTTTAGTGCACCTATTAAGATTAATTATCCATACAGCCAGCAGCAGTTAGTCAAAGTTATGTTGGGTTCTCCCGATGAATTTGCTCGTTGGGATGCAGGCCAAAAATTATTCAGTGATTGTATTCATAATTTAACAAATAAAACAGAACAGCAACAGATGGCCTCAATTGCACAAACAGTCTCAATGTTTGAACCTGTTTTTGAGGCAAAGGATATATCGCTGGCATTAAAAACCGAGATATTGACCTTACCGAGTTTTGAGACTTTGTTTCAACAAATGGACTCAGTAGATATTGATGTATTAAGTCAGTCTCGAAAACAATTATTAAAAGCATTAGCCATAACATTTCAAGCTAATTGGTTGAGCTATTATTCAGCGTTTGAGAAGCAACCTTATAAATACCAATCAAAGCAAGTTGAACAAAGAAAAATGTGTAATCTTGCGCTTAAGTATTTAACTCTGTCGGAACAGCCTGATGTTGAACAACTTTTAACACATCAATTTAATAACGCAGATAATATGACTGACTCTTTGGGTGTTTTAAGTGCCGCTCAATTTGGAGATTTGATCTTATTCGAAAAATTGATGTTATCGTTTGAACAAAAATGGCATGCGGACCCGTTAGTTTTGGATAAGTGGTTTGCTTTACATGCTAATACCGATCGGTCAGATATTCTTTCGCGTATTAGTATATTGATGGGGCACAGCCAATTCACCATTAATAATCCTAATAGAGTGAGAGCATTAATTGGTACCTTTAGTTTTTTCAATGTGTCTGGATTTCACAATATTGATGGCTCTGGTTATAAATTTGTAGCTGATTACCTGATAAAGCTAAATGAGGTTAACCCTCAAGTTGCTGCTAGGATTATTACACCTTTAATTCAATGGCAAAAAGTAGATAAAACCAGACAACAACTTATGCAACATCAACTAATGCGTATTGGTGATACAAAAGGGTTGAGTAACGATCTATTTGAAAAAATCACAAAAAGTTTGCCCTAATAATTATTGAATTTACATTAAGAAAAGAACAATGCAGACGTTTTATTTTACATTGTCGCTTGCATATGAATTATGTGAGCGGCTCTATGTTCCCGGTATCATCAGCGTGATTATAAAAACTGACAACGGCAAAAGGATCCAGTTACCGGTCATTAATTTACGAGCCCATGTTAGCCCAATTGGTATAAATGGTAGGTTTAGATTGATGATTGACGAGAATAATAAAATTAAGAGCCTTGAAAAAGTTTCTTAATAAATTATCAAAGTTTGTAAAATAAATTTGCATAAGTATTAAGTCAATTTCCACTCAAAAGCCCCCAATAGGCTCTTTTATGCTTTCAATTTGCATAGCTATGAAAAATGTTAAAATTAAGTAAATATAAGTCTATTATTGCATGATAATTTTAGCGAGAATATATATATTAAGATTCAAAAAATTGTATATATCTCAATCTTTTTGTCTAAATTAGTATGGCTAATCGTAAATTTCTTAGCATGCTCGTTAACTTCAAATTTTCCTACTACTAATAAGTTATAAATAAATGGGTAAACACATGACGGTTGCAGATAACCAACATTCAGTTCTACTTGAAAATGTCTATAAATTGATCAATAAAAAAGTAGCTCCTGATCGGGTTGAACAGGTTACAGATTTCTCCAAAATACTATTTAAAAACATCGCACATGAGGATTTAGATAACCGTGTTGAGGATAACCTGTACGGTGCAACTTTGAGTTTGTGGAATCAGTTTGTTGATTATCAAGGCGAAGCTCCTTTTATTCGCGCTTTTAATCCAGCCATCAGTGAACACGGGTGGCAATCAACTCATACTATTGTAGAGATTATAGTCACTGATATGCCTTTTTTAGTAGATTCAGTGCGAATGGCCCTTAATAAAATGGGCATAACAGCACACTTGTTGTTGCATTGTCCAATTGGACTGAAGCGTGATAATCAACACACATTAGTCTCCTTTGAAAGTAATAGCAGTAAGAATAAAGAGGTGATTAGGCAAACCGTTTTCCTGATTGAAGTCGACAGACAAACATCAAAACTTGCTTTAGAGCAACTTACAGCAGAGCTGATGTCAGTGGTTAACGATGTGTCTATAGCGGTGCAAGATTGGCAACCAATGCGAACACGGTTAAGAGAAATCATTGAGGAATTTAAGTCTATTCAGAGCCCAATATCTGCAGTACAGAAAAAACAAACTGAAAATTTCTTAGCGTGGCTTAACGACCATAATTTCACATTAATGGGATACCGTTCATATAGCGCTAAGGGTATAAAAGGTGATTACCGTTGGGTAGCTGATAATGACTCTAGTTTAGGCCTGATGAAAAACTCGAAGACTAATCGTGACAGAGTCTTGTCAAATATTCCGCCTTCAGCGAGGGAGGAAGCATTAAGCCACAACCCGTTAATGCTAACAAAAACCAATTCAAGGTCCAGAGTACATCGTCCTGCCTATTTAGATTACGTTGGCATTAAACGTTTTGATGATGAAGGTAAAGTAATCGGAGAAGATAGGTTTATAGGACTTTATTCTGCTTCATTTTACAATAGTAGTGCAACACAATTACCGGTGCTTCAGGAGAAAATCAACTCAATATCCAAATTGTCTGGTTTTGATCCTGGCTCTCATGGGCATAAAGCTTTTTTGAATATTATCGAAACTTATCCTCGAGACGAATTACTTCAAGGCAGCGTAAAAGAACTCGCAAAAATTGTTTTAGGTATTTTTCAAATGCAAGAGCGAGGTATAACTAGGCTATTTGCACGCAAAGATGTATTTGGTCGCTTTATTTCTTGCATAATTTTTGTACCTAGGGAACGGTACAACACTGAGCTACGAAAAGATACTCAGACACTACTCAAACAATCTTTTGCAAGTGAAGAAGACGTTGAATTTACTACTTATTTTTCAGAATCAGTATATGCAAGAACGCATTACATTGTCAGAGTGAAAAACAATAACGCGGAATATAATGTGAAGGATATTGAGAAAAACATCATCGAATTGAATAAAAGCTGGGATGACAGATTAGCTACCACTATTCGCTCTAATCATGGCGAAGCAAAAGGCAAAAGACTTGAACACAGGTATGTAAATGCTTTTCCAAGTAGTTACAAGGAGTACAATTTACCCAGTGCTGCATTAGTTGATATCGAAAAACTTGAATTGCTTAATACAGAACATACTCTAGATATGTTGTTCTACCGTCCTCAAGAAGAAGGGCCAGAAAGTAAGGCTGTAAAATTAAAACTGTTTCATAAAAATGAGCCAATCCATTTGTCAGCTGTATTGCCCATGCTTGAAAACTTCGGTTTACGAGTAATAGACGAAAGTCCCTTTAAAATAAGCCCCAAAGAAGAGAAGGTTAATTGGATCATGGATTTCTCCATGTTACACAACACCAGCAATGACATGGATATGGGACAGGCACAGATGTTGTTCCAAACTGCATTTTCAGAAGTTTGGTATAACGCCTTAGAAGATGACCCGTTTAATCGTTTAGTATTAGGTGCAGGATTAACAGGTAGAAATGTGACTATTTTGCGTTCTTACGCAAAATATATGCGCCAAATTGGCAGTTCTTTTAGCCGTGATTACATAGCAAATACCTTAGCAAACTATCCTAAAATTGCTACTTTACTGGTTCAATTGTTCCAACAAAAGTTTGACCCTAAATCTAAGCGTAGTAGCAAAGCTGAAGAAACAACACTCAACACTATCAAAGAACAATTGGAAAATGTTTCTAATTTAGATGATGACAGAATTATTTGTCGTTATCTGGATTTAATCTTGGCTACTTTGCGCAGCAACTTTTATCAAAAAGATGAACTGGGTAATCAAAAGCCTTATGTTTCATACAAAATGTTGCCTGAACTTATTCCAGAGATGCCACTACCTAGACCTAAGTTTGAAATCTTTGTGTACTCGCCTCGTATAGAAGGTGTGCACCTAAGAGGCGGGAAGGTAGCGCGAGGTGGATTACGTTGGTCAGACAGACAAGAAGATTTCAGGACAGAAATATTAGGCTTAGTTAAAGCACAACAAGTTAAAAATACTGTGATTGTGCCAGTAGGTGCTAAAGGCGGTTTTGTTTGTAAAAACTTACCTATGGATCAGGGCCGTGAAGCTTTTCAAAAAGAAGGTCAAGAGTGCTATCAAATATTCATCCGTAGTTTACTGGATATCACTGACAACATAGTCGAAGGCAAAGTTGTGCATCCAAAAGATGTTGTCCGGCTAGATGACGATGATGCTTATCTGGTTGTAGCTGCAGATAAGGGAACAGCGACGTTTTCTGATATTGCAAATGGAATTTCAGACGAGTTTAATTTTTGGTTAGGTGATGCGTTTGCATCAGGTGGCAGCATTGGTTACGACCATAAAAAAATGGGCATTACCGCAAAAGGTGCATGGGAGTCTGTTAAGCGTCATTTCAGAGAAATGGGGAAAGATTGTCAGACCACTGATTTTACTTGTGTTGCAATAGGTGACATGGCGGGAGATGTATTTGGTAACGGTATGTTGTTATCTACACACACTAAATTAATTTGTGCATTTAACCACTTACACATCTTTTTTGACCCTAGTCCAAACACTGAAATAACATATAAAGAAAGGAAACGGTTATTCAATAATCCTTCATTGAGTTGGGACGATTATGACAGAAAGCTTATTTCTAAAGGTGGTGATATTTTCAGTCGTTCAGCTAAATCAATTAAGCTGACCACAGAGATGAAAAAATGGCTGGGCACTAAACAACAAAGCATGACACCCAATGAATTTATCCACAATGTATTAAAGATGCCAGTTGATCTACTTTGGAATGGTGGAATTGGTACTTACGTTAAAAGTTCTAAGGAGAGCCATGCCCAAGTAGGTGATCGTGCTAACGACGATGTAAGAATTAATGGTAACCAGTTGCAAGCCAAAATAATTGGTGAAGGTGGAAATTTAGGGGCAACTCAGCTTGGACGAATAGAATTTGCCAAAAATGGCGGTAAAGTAAACACTGATTTCATTGATAATGTTGGGGGAGTAGATTGTTCAGATAATGAAGTTAATATCAAAATTCTGCTTAACTCTTTAGTTAATGCCGGTGATTTAACCATTAAACAGCGAAACAATATTTTGTATGAAATGACCGATGAAGTAGGCGAATTGGTTATACAAGATTGTTATCGTCAAACCGAGTCGATATCCATATCTGCATTGGGTGGAGTAGGTCAACTTAGGGAGCAACTACGTTTTATCCATGGATTAGAGCGAGAAGGATACTTAAACCGGGGACTAGAATTTATTCCTACTGATGATGAAATTTCTGAGCGACTGGCGAATTCATCGGGCTTAACACGACCAGAGTTATCTGTATTGATTGCTTATGGCAAAATGGTCATGAAAGAAAAGTTTAATGTTACATCTATTACTGACAATCCATACCACGGAAAGTTATTGATTAAAGCCTTCCCTAAAAAGTTGCAGCAAAATTTTTCTGCCCAGATGCAACAACACCCTCTTAGAAGCGAAATCATCGCCACAAAATTAACTAATAATATTATTAACGACATGGGTATGAATTATGTTTTCAGAATACAAGAGGAAACAGGGGCTGGTATTGATGAGATAGCCACTGCTTATTCTGTGGTGAAAGGTATTTTTGGAATGCAAAGCTTATGGGATGAGATTGAAGACTTAGATAATAAAATACCTTGTGACGTTCAATTACGTATGCTTGACAGTATGCGAAGAACATTGCGACGTGCATCTCGCTGGTATCTAAGACACGGTAGTAAAACCCTAAGTATTCAAGATTCGATTGATAGTTATGGTTCTACTTTTAATGATTTATTTGTCAATATTCAAACTTACTTGGTGGAGGATGAATATCAACAACTCGAAAATGCGTGTCTAGAGCTGACAAACGCCGGTGTACCAGACTCAATAGCTTATAAAGTCTCATCTCTTAGTAATATGTTTCCTTGTATGGACTTAGCTCAAGTTGCAGAAAATGATAAAAGAGATATAAAACTGGTATCTAATTTGTACTTTAAGTTGGGTTCAAAACTAGAGTTACATTGGTTCTTGGAACAAATAGATAGTCAAGCAGTGAGTAATCATTGGCAAGCATTGGCGCGTGCTTCATATCGCGAAGAACTTGATTGGCAACAAAGATCGATTACCTCAGTATTATTGGCTTCCGATCCAAAGAATAAAGATGCAGAATCAATTCTAAACAATTGGATACATAACAACCAAGTTTTACTCGATCGCTGGTATCATATGATGTCTGAATTTAAAACCAGCAGTACACATGAGTTTGCTAAGTTTTCAGTTGCCCTTAGGGAGTTAATGTTGCTGAGCATCAACGCCAATAGCTGATAATAGGGCCTATTTAAGCCCTTTATTTTACAACGCCCTGATTTTCGTTTATACGTGCCAGGGCTTTTTTATGATTAAAGAGAAATTATGTATTCCATTATTCAAAAATTTTTGTTCACCCTAGATGCAGAGTGGAGCCATGACTTCACAATTAATTGGCTGAAACGTACTCAGAACAACTTATTAAATTGTGTATACAAGCAAAATGTAACTGACAAACCAGTGCAGGCATTTGGATTAACGTTCAAAAATCCAGTGGGATTAGCTGCAGGTCTAGATAAAAACGGAGAGTGCATTGATGCTTTTGCTGCCATGGGTTTTGGTTTCATCGAGATTGGAACCGTCACACCTAAACCACAATTAGGTAACGACAAACCCAGAATGTATCGTTTACCTGAAGGCCAGGCCATTATTAACCGTATGGGATTTAATAATAAGGGAGTAGATAATCTCATTGAAAATGTTAAGCAAGCAAAATACAAAGGTATTTTAGGTATCAATATTGGCAAAAATAAAGACACACTGGAAGAGCAAGCGTTGGATGACTACCTAATATGCCTGCGTAAAGTGTATAACTATGCCAGTTATGTCACCGTCAATATTTCTTCACCCAACACCCCAGGATTACGAAATTTACAACATGGACATGCTCTAGATACGCTGTTAGCAGGCCTTAAGAGAGAACAAAAGTTATTAGCCACACAGTATGCTAAATATGTACCGATCCTCGTGAAGATCGCGCCAGATCTTTCAGACCAAGAGATTGTCGACATGTCACATTCTTTGATCAACGCTAAGATCGACGGTGTTATTGCAACCAACACAACTCTAGATAGATCCGATGTAGTAGGACAGCAATATGCAGAACAAATAGGTGGTCTTAGTGGCGCAGTGTTAGACGCTAAGAGCCTCGCTGTGACTGAGAAGCTGGTCGAAGCGATTGCAGGTAAAATAACGGTTATAGGGGTAGGGGGCATTCACTCCGCAGAGTCAGCAAAGGCTCGGATCAACGCCGGATCAAACCTGATCCAGCTGTATACATCATTGATCTATCAGGGACCCAAAGTGATCAAAGAGATCGTGGACTCTATATAATGATCCACCTTGGATCTGGTTCTTTTAGACTAATTAAAAAGGTAATAACTCGCCCAAAGGTTAAAAACATATGTTATTTTTTCAAACGTTATTAACCACAGAGATTATTCAGTTTTATGCTGCATCCCATGTCAGATTGGTATTGGTTTTCTGAAAATAGTCAACTTATGTTGTCTATGGGAAAACAGTGGCAGTGTACAACTGCGTATGGACAACAACAGATTATAGATTTACCAAGGTCCGAGCAGTTGTTTAGCTTATCTGATACGGAGTGTTATTTATTACTATCCGAACATCTAGTTGCAAGTGGTGGTCAATTTTCTGATGCGCAGCTCACACACATATTAATTAATGCGACGGCAGCGACAATGTTTCATAAGCCGGTGTCACCTAAAAGCTGGTTTTTAGATGAGATTGAGTCTTTTGGTTTTCATCACAGGTTAGCTAAAGTTGTTAATAAATTTAATTCTGGTGTGGTATTGGTTTTGACCGATGAACACAATTTAGCCACCTGTATGTTGATCTCTTCGAAGCTACAACTGAATGAAAAAAAATTTCTAAAACAGTTTGATTTAATTAAGCTGGCAAAAAACCGTCTTGAACCATTATTGGCCGAAACCAGCTCCCAACTAACCGCATAAGCACTTACAAGTTACTCATTATCTTTAGACAACGCTTGTTATATAAATACAAATATCCCGCGTCTTTTAAATGTCGATTATACATGCGCTTAGTCGACATTTACCGTATAATCGCGCCCGATTTAAACTATGAGTATCCTGAGTTGCACTATGAGTCTATCTATGTCGTCCGAAACTAATTTCGAATTTTTAATTACTACGTCTAAGGGCTTAGACGGATTGCTATTAGAAGAAATAGCAGAGATATGCCCAGACGTGGTACTAAAATCTAAACCCGGACAAGTATTGTTTAGCGGTGAACTCGCTGACGCATATAAAGTCTGTATTTGGTCGCGCTTGGCAAACCGTGTATTAGTCAAGCTTGCCGAGGGTGAGGTTAATACTGCAGATGATGTATACAAAGTCACTGACCAAGCAAACTGGCCAACTCATTTTGGTGTAGACGATACATTTATGGTGGACTTTACGGGTACTAACCAAAGCATCAATAATACCCAATTCGGTGGATTAAGAGTTAAGGATGCCATAGTTGATCAATTTTCGACTTTTTTCGATGTCCGTCCTTCTGTCAGTAAAGTATCTCCCAACATTAGAATTCAAGCCCGTATGTGGCGTAGTATATTGGGCGTATATATCGATTTAACCGGTCAAAGCTTACATCAAAGGCACTATCGCTCTAAAACAGGTATCGCGCCGGTGAAAGAACATTTAGCCTGTGCCATGCTAATTAGAAGTGGATGGCATAAGAATATGCAATCACCATTGATAGACCCTATGTGTGGTTCTGGGACCCTTGCGATAGAAGCCGCGATGATGGCAACCAATATCGCGCCGGGATTAAAACGTGAGTCTTGGGGATTTGATGCGTGGAAACAACATGATAAGGCTAGCTGGGATAATTTAATACAAGATGCTGAACAGGCCAGGCAGACTCATAACGGTGTTATTTGGGCAAATGATATTGAAAGTTCGATAATTTTGGTTGCTAGAGAAAATGCTGAATCAGCGGGTGTTGCAAACCTAATTAAATTTACTCAACAGGACGCCTGCACCTTACCTTCGGCAGATTTGCCTAGCGGTTACATGGTGAGTAATCCTCCTTACGGTGAAAGGTTGAGCGAAACCACACATCTCATTCCTATTTTCCAGAAATGGGGTAGTTGGTTAAAACAAGAATTTAAGACTTGGCACCTTTCGTTATTAACATCTGACCGTGATTTGTTGCGACAGATGAAATTATCTGCGAAAAAAGATTACAAACTAATGAACGGTAAATTGGAATGTTTATTGGTTAACTATGAATTGGATGAAAAGAACTGCAAGGTACGAGAGAATAAAACAGTTAACAATGATTTTTCCAACCGTTTAGCTAAAAATTTGGTTAAAATCAATAAATGGTTAAAAAATCAAAACACCAATTGTTATCGTATTTATGACGCTGATTTGCCTGAATATAATGTTGCCGTGGATAGATATGCAGACTGCTTAGTCGTGCAGGAATATTCAGCTCCTAAAGATGTGCCTGAACATAAGGCTAAAAGACGTGTACAAGAAGTAATGATGGCTTTGCCTCAGGTAACAGGAATTAATCCCAACAAGATTATTCTGAAAGTCAGAGAACAGCAAAAAGGTATAAATCAATATCAAAGAGTATCAGAGCGCAAAGAAACGGTAGAAGTGTTTGAAAACGGCGCTAAATTTCAAGTCAATTTATATGATTATTTAGATACGGGGTTATTTTTAGATCACAGAGTGACACGTCAATTATTCCAACATAAATCTAAGTCTAAAGATGTACTTAATTTGTTTGCCTACACAGGTAGTTTTTCTGTGCATGCTGCTTTAGGTGGTGCAAAATCTGTGACTACTGTTGACATGTCGAATACTTATATTGATTGGGCAAAAGAGAATTTTAAGATCAATAAGTTAACTGGGGCCTATGAATTTATACAAGCCGACTGCTTGACTTGGTTGAACCGTCACAATGGTAAATATGATTTAATGTTTATTGATCCCCCGTCTTTTTCCAATTCAAAACGAATGGAAGGGACATGGGATGTACAAAGAGACCATATTGCATTGATTACAGACGCGATAACTTGCCTTAATACTGGAGGTGAGATTTTGTTTTCGAACAACTTACGTCAGTTTAAGTTAGACGAGGTTGCACTGGTTAAGTTAGGACTGAGCATTGAAGATATTTCGAAGCAAACTTTGCCAGAAGATTTTCAGCGTAATCCTAAAATTCATCATTGTTGGTCTCTAGTTAAACGGTAGGGCGTGATAAGCTGTATGATTTTAATTTTATATACAGGTCAAGGCTGTAGCCTTTGCGAACAAGCCCAGACTTTACTTGAAGAAGTAGATAAAAGTGCGGCTTCCATGCTTAAAAAAGTGGATGTACGTGCTAGTTCAGATTTGTACCATTTATATGGTGCTCGAATTCCGGTTTTATATCGCGAAGACATACATAGTGAATTGCCTTGGCCATTCGATTCTTTTCAATTAGGTGAGTTTTTACGTTGAGTTTATTGCAGTTAAAAAATGCCAGTATCATCCTTGGCCATCCCCCTTTATTAAATGGTATTGAACTAGTTATTCATCCCGGTGAAAGATTATGTTTAGTTGGCCGCAATGGTTGCGGTAAGTCTACCTTGCTTAAAGTGATTGAAGCAGATATCAAACTCGACGACGGTCAACGTTTGGTAAACAAAGAAGTGAAAATTTCACGATTGCCACAAGACCCACCTGCAAGTGTGCAATGCAGTTTGTTTGATTATGTGGCAGAAGGTTTGGCTGAGGTAGGAGAGTATCTTAAAGGATATTTTCACCAAGCGGACCTAATAGCGGAAGACCCTTCTGATGCCAATATGGCTAAACTGGAGTTCTTTCAACAACAACTTGATCACCACAATGGCTGGCAGCTTGAACAGCGTATACAGCAGGTATTGACTAAGCTGCAGCTTGATCCTAATCAACAACTGAGCAATTTGTCTGGTGGTTGGAGAAGAAAAGCGGCCTTAGCCAAAGCGATGGCAAGTGAGCCAGATATTCTGTTATTAGATGAGCCTACCAACCACCTTGATATTGAAATGATCAAGTGGCTTGAAGATGCCATCATCGGTTATGCTGGAGCCGTAGTATTTGTTAGTCATGATAGGGCATTTATTCGAAAAGTTGCCAGTCGTATAATTGATTTAGATCGCGGGAACTTGGTCAGTTATCCTGGTAATTATCAGACTTACCTTGATCAAAAAGCCCATGATTTAGAAGTCGAAGAAACCCAAAATGCGCTGTTTGATAAAAAGCTCAGTATAGAAGAAACATGGATTAGACAGGGTGTTAAAGCCCGTCGTACTAGGAACGAAGGTCGCGTACGTGCCCTAAAAGCATTAAGAACAGAACGTTCGCAAAGAGCTAACAAGTTAGGTACGGCGAAGGTGAGCGTTAGCGAATCTAAGAGTTCTGGAAAGATTGTTTTTGAAACTGAAAATTTGCATTACACCATTGCCGATAAGCTGATTGTTGAATCTCTTACTACCACTATTCAAAGAGGCGAAAAATTGGCCTTAGTAGGTCCAAATGGCTGTGGTAAAAGTACCTTGATAAAATTGTTATTAGGGCAATTATCTCCAACCTCTGGTGTGGTGAAATCAGGCTCAAAGCTTGAAGTGGCATATTTTGATCAGCACCGAGACCAGTTAGATGGTGAGCTTAAAGTCATTGACGCTATTGCAGATGGAAGACGTGAAGTAACCATTAATGGCAAGACTAAACATGTTATGAGTTATTTACAAGACTACTTATTTACGCCTGAAAGAGTGAATTCACCTGTAAAGTCGTTATCAGGGGGTGAAAAAAATCGCTTGTTGTTGGCAAAATTGATGTTAAGACCAAGCAATATGCTTATTCTAGATGAGCCAACAAATGACTTAGACGTAGAAACTCTGGAGCTGCTGGAAGATACTATATGTAATTACCCTGGTACGGTTATTTTGGTTAGCCACGACAGGGAATTTGTTGATAACGTAGTGACATCAAGTTATTTCTTCGAAGGCAATGGCAAGGTAAAAGAGTTTGTAGGTGGTTGTACCGATATAAGCGATTGGTACTCTCAACAGTTGATACAAAAAATAATACCCGCTGCAACTAAATCAAAAACACAGAGTCCTAAAAGCAGTGACCCAGAGGTAAAAGTGAAAAAGTTGTCGTATAAGTTGCAACTTGAATTAGAATCGCTACCTTTGAAAATTGAAACGCTTGAAACTCAAGTCGAAGGTTTGCAAAAATTAGTCAACGCCCCTAATTTTTTTACACAAGAAGCGACAAAATCAGACTCCGTACTTGCAGATTTAGCTGACTCAGAGCAAACGCTAAAACAAACGTATTTAAGGTGGGATGAGATTGAAGGTATGTTCTAATAGTAGATAACTAAAAATAGACATTACAAATTAACACATTAGCAGTAAGTAGGATTAATTATACATGATTAAAACAAGGCTGTACGCCGCATTATCTTTAGCCCTTATGGTAGCACCTGTTAGCCAAGCCGCTAAGTACAGAGTAGTTGAATTACCTGTTATTGCAGAAGGAAAAAGTAGTTTCCCCAGTGCAATTAATGAAAATGGCAGTATCACTGTAAACGTCAGCACTCCATACAATATACCGATTGATTTAGAATTATTGGATTTTGAATCGGAAACGTTAATTAATAACTTAACGGACATTGACTCAGCCAAGAATGGAGACTTCAATAGTGCTGACTATGAATTGCTACTGTCGTTAATAAGATCAGCCGATGGTTCGCAAAGTGCCCAACAAATTGCAAATACGATCAGTTTTTTAACCTCAGAAAATGAAACTAGTTATATTACTGGTTTTGATTGGTTAACTGACCAAGGTAACGAATTTTCTATTGGTAGTAATTCTAATGTAAGGGGTATTAATAACTCGGATTTTATTGTTGGTAGTGGCGAAGGTTCCTACAGTAAAGTTGAGTATACGTCTGAGAATGTTGAAGACGTAACCTTTGTTGTCCGTGAATTTGGTACGCGAGGATTTGTTAGCAATGGTAATATTATTGTTGGTTTGCCAGCGCCAGCGACACTTGCCGGTGGTTTTAGTGATGCATATGGGATTAATGAGAGTAATCAAGTTGTAGGTTTTGGGACAACCTTATTTATATCAGACTCGATAGAAACAGCCCTAGCTGACTGTGAAAATGAAGACTTAATCGATGACGACAACCCAGATACAATAGATTTTCCGTTAAGAGGAGACGTTCCAATTGAATCCTGCATCAGTAATGTTGTTGACACATTTATAGGTTCGGTCAGTTCTTACTCACAGCTAAGAGGCCTAATTTGGCAGTTAGATAGCCAAGGGAATTTGTTAGATACTAAAGTTCTAGGATTACTTTTTGAACCAGAAGCAGATGACACTGCTAATTATAGTAGTCAAGCAATAGCCATTAACGACAATGGTGTTGCCGTTGGAACTTCAAACGGTCAATACACAGAAAATGAAGTCACTGTGACTCGAAATTTTGGTGTGATATTTGACGAAGATGAAATTATTAATCTTACTCCTGAGCCAGATAGCTTAGTAGCTCGGACTTCGAATATCATTAGCTCCGCTGCAGATATCAATAACAACAATTTAGTCGTGGGTTATCAGGTTAAATCAGTCAATGGTTCAAATAGAACTAAGTTTTTTGTTTACGATATGAACTTAGACGAGATTACATTTCCCGTTGACTTTTTCTTAGGTTCTTCAAGTGTTGCTTTAGACATTAATAACAATGATTTAGTTGTCGGTTATGGTGAAGTAGATGCTTCTTTAACTGGGCGTCGAACTGAAGGCTTTTTATATGATCATGAGGCTGAACAATTTTATAGTGTTCGAAACCTAATCAGTTGTGATTCACCTTATACAATAGTGCAAGCCAACAGCATTAATGATAAAAATGAAATAGTTGCAACAGCCTTATACAAAGGTCCAGCAAGAGATTCAAGAGGGGCTGTCATAATGGACTCTACAGGTAACGAAACCATTGTTGACCTAGTTGTTGCGGTCAAATTAGAACCCATTGCAGGTGGTCTAGTCGAATCATGTGATACACCATCGGATAAAATAAACAGAGATAGGCAGGGAGCAGGTGTTACTTGGATGTTAGCATTTGGATTTTTACTATTAGGCTGGAGACGGTTTAAAAGTCAGTTTTAAACCCTTCTAAATTTTGTTTCTAACCCGCTTTTATGCGGGTTTTTTTTGTCCGGTGTAAATATGACTATTTATTACAAGTATGTTTAAAACATCAATTTAATATACAATTTTTTTAATGGACAAAAAACAAGATTATTCAATAAGTTAAATAATAAAAGCGCTATTTAATATTAAATCAAATCCTTACTTCAACTATCTCTGTTATGTGGCATTCATCAACCACAAGTCATTAATCAAGAGTCTTCAATCAAGAGTCATCAACCACAAGTCATTAATCAAGAGTCTTCAATCAAGAGTCATTAATCACAAGCCATCAATCAAGAGTCATTAATCAAGAGCCATTAATCAAGAGCCATCAACCACAAGTTATTAATCAAGAGTCATCAACCACAAGTTATTAATCATTAAATGGAGGGAACTCAATGAAG
>Ga0209712_10001762_pt1 | contig 18244 bp, 15 predicted proteins | sample ArcOceMetagenome_FD_187443 | JGI IMG/M metagenome (GOLD analysis project Ga0209712, IMG submission 187443) | Marine eukaryotic phytoplankton communities from Arctic Ocean - Arctic Ocean - Greenland ARC118M Metagenome (SPAdes) (version 2) | ecosystem: Environmental > Aquatic > Marine > Oceanic...
GTGCTCCCCGCCCCCCACCCACACATGAACTTACAGTACAGACGCTGTAAAATAACGGGATTTCAATATAAAATGTGCCAGTAAAATAAACAGTTATTTGAGAAATCTCTATTTTCCCGCAAGCCCTCCGAAGAAGAAGCGAAGGGTATTTGGGCCACTCCGTCGTCCTCCGCACACTACCTGTACTATGGACTCACACGATTGACGGGCGGAGGAGTTTTTTTTTGAGAGAGCTATGTTGTCAATTCAAGAGTCAAACCAGTCCTTTGTGCGACAGAAGAAGCAAGATTCAAGATGTAAGATAATAAAAAAGAAGTCGTTTGTAAAATTTCATGTTCGGCTCCGTTTTTGAAACGAACGACTGTGCCAAACACTTCAAACTTGCCAAACTATCATCAAAGTCTCACAAAAAAAAGGAGATACAAGTGCATTCAAACTTGATTATCACTATACTAGTATGAACAATGTTAACAGTGCTTCTTAATCTTAAACGAGAACAGGAATTTGTAGAGGAGGTAGAGGAATTCTTGGAAGAGTACGATACTATCCCTGACGAAGACCGCGCCTTGGTTAATGAAGCAATCCGCGCCAATCTTGATCTACAACATATCGAAACACTTTTGAAAACGTTTCCCAGAGCATGTGAGAGTGGGGGGTGCGTCGACCACATCAACCATCCCATCCATGTTGCGTGCGCAATTTATCCGAGAGCCGTCCCGACTATCTTGAAATTTGCACCAGAAAGCGCAGGTCAATACGACGAAAACGGAAAACCTCCAATTGAACTTTTTCTCACTAACTCTGAAAACCAGGAGCCGAAAGATATCACCACCGAAGAAATAATAGGAATTGCCTATCAGCTTTACAGAATGAATCCAACGGTAGCGAAGGAATGTATCAAAAAGATTGAGAAATTAAAAGAAGAAACATCTCAAGATTGAATAATGTTGAGAAAGTTTAGTAGCTAGAAAGTAAAAATAGTAGATGTACCGTGTACACATGAAATAATATGTTTTTATTAATATTACTACTGTACAGCCGCGGAGAATGTACACACAAGTTTTCGTCGCATACTACTGTACTGTAATCATTTGTAATTTACAGACGCCTCTCATGGAATAAATAGCGAATAAATACACGATCGACCTTTAACTTTTAAGTACATCATTTAAACAATCTTTGACATTACTTCGACAAGGTCTACATACCTTACCTGATTGCTCCGCCAATCCCTTCTTCTGATTAACGCTAGCAACAATTATCTGGCACACTACTGACATGGAAATGTATTGACATTGGTTATCGGTTCTGCAAGAAGAACGAACGCAAGGAGGCCAAAAGGAACACACTACTAACGTCCTACCTACAACTAGACCTACATCTGGAGTTACTGAGAAAAATCAAAATAGCAATGCAATGCCTCTACTAGAGTGTACTCGTAGTACATCAAAGTATCATCTCTGTCGTCCATAATGATTAAAATTTACAAGTACACATTTTTGTTTTTTAAAAGATTGTTCCCCAATTAAAGTCAGGCACCAACTTCTTGATTCCATCCTTCAATTGGTCCTTGATTTGCTTGGGGCTAAAAGCTGAAAATCGCCTACTTGAACTTTTAAAATACATCCCCTTGGAATCAGTACCAGTCCAAACAACATACAATGTCAAATCACATTCACTACTACCAGCAGCGTGGAGGGTTTCACATTCGTCTCTTGTAAGGAAGCATCCTTTTGTTGGTTCTTTTGGTTTTGCTTCTTGTCCGCTGAAATCAAATGTATTTTCATCGCTCCGATCCTGTCCGCAAAAGATAGATGCGTCGTCCCATGCAATGCCTTTTACAACCTATTGTATCAAGACGACAGGGATGAAAAAGGATAATGTGGATGATATGAGTAAGTAATACCACCCATTTGAATCTTCATTGACTCATTCAGACAATTACATTCCAATTTATGCATGCATCACTTACCCCGTCCTGTACATCAACGATTGCAGTAAGATATGGGAATACGCCAACGCCCTCGTCATAATACTTTCGAACAAAACTTAGGGATTGGCCACTGGAGGCAAAAACAGTTACGTTGCTGATCAAATTATTTGATTTGGCATCTTGCCATGCTACGAGTGCACGCATATTTTCAAGAGATTATGTGAGTGATTAGCATCCGGAAAAAGTGAGCCATAAAAGGATTCATGAAAATAATAGATTCGATTCGATGAGCTTTATATTGAATAGTGCCTTACGAGGTCATGGTACTTACACCCCTCTATATGAAATCGACTGTAATCATCGGCGATAGGTGCGAACGTGTAACGCTTGACGTCCACACCGGAAGCCCAATCTCCCACATTTTCTCCAACAGACAAGCATATCGCAGTTTCGGTATCGCTTTTCACCAGACCGCTGGGATTGGATTCGGTGACGCATCCACTCCAATCTTCAGAAATAATAAGTCTAAAGATTAGTGGTAGTATGTACAGTGATTTCATGTTGGGTGATAGGAGGCGGTTGGCCAGGTATGACAGGTAATGCGGTGGAGATGCAGCGGTGTCGGTTCTCGCTGAGTACCAAGCGATAGCGATGGGGTGGCGACGCCTACATACAGTACTACTGTTGCTTTTCACGCAAAAAAATCAGACGAGCAGCCGTTAGCCGATTTTTCGTTCGCTTCTTGGAGTATCATGTGAAGGTCGCGAACTAACAATATTGGATTATTCCAATTTTTACGTCCGTCCGTCGATAACGCTAACTTCGTCGCCATACATAGATAATACGAATAGAGCTACGTACTGTAATGTAGTATTGTCTGTCTTACTTAGTCTTCTCTAATAATAGTAAGTAGTACATAGTGAGAGACGACTGGAGCGAGCCAGGCTCCGCGCGGCGCCACAGATTATGATTCTTCCCATTGTTTGGACGTGATTTATCACCTCCTAATGAAGGATGTTTGAATGGTTCTGAGACTGTTCTGAGTGAAGTACTCGATCCGAATGCAGGTCGATAATAATAATAATAATAGTAACTCATAGATTACTAGGCAGGAACGATATGCGGAACCCCTACTTGCAACAAATATGAAACAGTTAAAAATGCTTCAAAAAGTGCATACACTAGCTAGTGTAGTACCTACGTGTACTACAAATAGTGATGACAAAGCAACCTGTTTGAATCATCTTCGTCATTAAATTCAAAAACTAATAAACCTTTGAATGTTCATTCAATTCTTTTTCATTATCTTCTCCACCTCTTTCAAGTCTTCTCGAATGTAGGGTGGGTGACCTGGCATCATGCAATTCTGCTGAGCCATACCATGATGAGTGTGTTTGATGAGGTGTTCATCATCACTTTTGCTCCAAGCCAATGTCATTTTATGCGCAATAGGAAATATCGCAGGATTATTAATGCACGTAGAATTGTGGTGCATTGCAGCGTAATATGCACTGTAGTAGATACTACCAGATTTTGCGTATTGCCCAAGTTCATACCTAGCATCAGCAACAGCTAACAATTCATTCAAATATTCCCCAGCAGGTTTGGCATCCTCCTCTCGATCGTTATCGTTGTCGTCGTCGTCTGACTCCTCTTCTTTTTCACCTGCAATTTCCAGCTTCTTCAATGCTGCCGCTAATTTGTTTTCCAAAGCCTGCTGATTGCCATTGGTGTTCCTGAGAAATGTGGTCTTTGTCTTACCGTTACGCCTATCAATTTCACCGTCCACTCCTTTGCTCTTGGCATATTCGTCAACTGCTACGCATCCAGCTACTGACGCCCAGACTTTATTATTGATTCGCAGCGAGGCACGCATGTCCTGTCCATCCATATCCCTTTCTTGACTATCATGTCCGCATTCTTCCACAAGATACTTGACAGCAAGGAGCTGTCCATTCTCACCTGCCAAAAACGACGCTGGTTTGTAATTGAACATAACTTCTGTAGTCGCATGAGAGTCAGCCCCGTGATTTACCAACATTTTGGCAAGTTCGATTTTATTGGTGTAACAGGCCCATGCAACTGGTGTGCTATCACTACGAGTGAGCATCACCTTGGTACGAGAGTCCGGTGCTAGCCACTCTGCGATCGAATAATTACCTCTACGCGCAGCCCATTCTCACGCGTTCAAACTGTATCCTCGAACTTTAATATCTCCAACATCGGGAATGCTACCATCAGGCTTCAGCCCGGAAATACTGATCTGATTCAACACGTGGGGAAGGGCGGCCTTGGCTCTTTCCAAATTCTCCAGGGGCCCACAGGACAAGAGAAACTGATCGAATGGATACAACTCCTCCACCTCCGTGAAAATTTCATTACGACTGAATGTTCCTTGTGCTTGGAAACACTGATCCTTCATTTGTTTACAAAAGATCTTGAAATTCTTCTCTCCCAACAACCTCTGCATTCCTTCTTTCGCTCCATCGGTAGATATTTGTTGAGAAACAGATTTTGAAGGTTCTAATCTCAAATCTATTCTTCGAAATGAACGTTGACCTTTTTTTTAGAACATCGGAACTTCAACTGTTCTACGTCAGCAACTATTATCGCATAACCTCTTAGCTGTGTTGGGATTTCCTTATTTTAATTATATTTTCGATCTTGCATTTTTTCGCGCATTTTCATTTCCGTTGAGTGAGGGTGCGTGGGTGGAAATCTGAAATCGGTGCCCCCCTTTTCTCAGATTTGAAATTCAAATTATTTTTTTTCGTTGACAAAGTTCAAAGTTCAATCAAGAACACATCAAAGGCACCTTTTGGATGGAACCGATGCATGACCGGTCAAACAATTCAATAGAGAGAGTAACCTGTTTGTATTATGTTGATCAAAAGCAACATGGATCAGAGTGAAAGTGTAGCAACTCAGTGTGCATCGCTCTTTGAAGCCATTGAAGAGAATTCAAACTCCATCGATCCTATCGTTGACCTCCTTTCTTCCACCAAGGAGCGTTCTAACATCATTGAATGCATAAAGTCTACAAAATTTCACAAGAATCATGCCCGTCGCCTATTCAGCGCCCTTGGTCCGCTCTTACAAAATTCTATTGACCAAGAGACTTACGTTCCCGCCAGTGCTTTCGATGAGGAAGAGAGAAGATCTAGTAATGACAGTGCTAATTATACTAACAGGGGCAGCACCGGTGGTAGCAGCAATCTTTCCAAACGTCATTCTGCTGTATCGCAAATGATTGTTGTACCGGATGAAGATTCTACCAAGGCCATGAACTTTATGAAATACACCGCCATCGTCGCACAAGCTTACGTTACCAATATCATTTCTCGTCGTGCGACGAACGACACCAGCGGAATTCGTGTGTATGATGTTATGAAGGAAGTATGGGATATCATTGACCTATTGCATGAAAGTTTGTTCAGTTTGTACTCGTGCGGGAATGAGGGTGTCAGCGTTCAGAGGTCCATTGTCCTTCTCTGTGAAACGTATTGGAGTGGTCATTTCGTACAGAGGGATGAATTTATCACGCAGCTTATTCCTCTTTTGGTGCTAAAGACGCTAGATGGCAATGCGACCAAAGCTGATATGAAGAGACTTTGGAATATGAGGGATGCTCTTGGTCTTTTGAATTTTCAGGATGAGACTATTGCGCAGTTGAGATCATTTTTGTTGAAGACCGTGTCGAGTCCGCTTTATATCAAGAATGTGGAAGGTCGAAAAATGATTAGCTTTTTGTTTCAACTTGATGCTGGGTTGGCCAAGGATTTGCATCAGTCCATTAAAGCACAAATACCAATGGCCAAACGATCTACGCTGGAAGTTTATGGAGACATTTATTTCAGAGCGTGGAAGGAATCGACGCAAGCTTCTCAGGAGTTGCGCAGTCATGAAGAAGAAAGTGAGGATGATGACGGAGACTCCTCTCAGCGCGGCAGGAGCATTCAGGATACTATTGAAGAAAACGTACTCCAGGACCTAATGTTTGCATCTGTCCATGTGGCTTCGCCTCATATGGCCACATCTCTCCGAACTATCCTCGAACCACTATACGCACAAAAGAAAAATCCTGAAGTGGAACAAATGCTTTTTAGAATGTATACACCCATTATCTGGCGATCCCTATCTGCTGCAAATCCTATGGTCAGGGTGCATGCAAGTTCAATCCTCTCAAGAACATTCCCTCTCAGAGATCCGACAAAGGGAAAGATTCATCTAAAGGAAGTGAATGATAAGAGTGTGGAATCTCTTTTGAATTTGATGAACGATGTTGATCACAAAGTGAGGGTGGGAGGTTGCGTTGCGACTATTCATATCCTGGGTGTGTATTGGGACGCTCTTTCTAGTAAAGATATCCGTGCTTTGCTCAATCAAGTCATCATGAAGCATGCCAGTGATGCATCATCTTCTGCTGTTCGAGTTCAAGCAGTAAACGGAATCACACAGTTGTTGGATGCCAAAGCCTCGCACGGTGTCTTGAGGCCATTGCTTCCATTGCTTGGTGATCTCATTCATGACAGGGTAGAGAGAGTCAGGTTGGCAACAGTGAGATTGCTCCTAAAATTGAAAAAAATGAAGGGATTCAAGTATTATCATACCGTCCCATCAAATCATCTCCTGTCCCGACTTGGAGCAGAAGGTGAGGGAGTCAAACAGCCCACAGGACCAGTGGCGTCGGCGTTGACAGAGTTACTGTCAAATTCTTACTTCCCTCAAGGTGTCAAAGGGTCTGAACAAATGAGGCGAACATTGCTGTTTCTAGAAAAGAATAGAAAGGCAGCAAGAGTCTTTTACTCAAATATTGGATACCAGTTAGAAATTAGATCTACCAGTAAGCTGATTGTCATGCTTATGAAGACGCTCAAACTTGCCATGGATAGAGATGTAGCAACGGCAGAGGCGAGTAAGAAGAAGAGGCGTCGGAACGATAGCGAGGATGAGGAGGAACAAGAATATTCCGATGGTGTTATTGCATCCAATACTACTTTAATGTCTGGAATTGCGCAAACCCTCTTGACCCTATTGGGTTCGGTAAGCCCAGCCCATCTTCGAAATATTGTCATTATGATTATTTGTAAGTTCAGAATGACAATCTAATTGTTTTTTCTCTTCTCTTCTTGCATACCTCTAGATTGCGAACGATCTTGAAGATCCAGAAAATGAAGGGTGTCTCCAATTTGTCCAGGAGGCCATGCATGGTGCAGTGATTACAGATCTTTGTATGCACTTCGAATCAAAGATCGAGAACGAGCTCGAGAGCGAAGATGAAACCTCCGTCGTGAATGACTGTCATGATATCTGTGCATCGCTCCTCGGCTGCGCAGGATTCATTACTTCGGACAACAGGAAAGATCTTCAATCACAACTATCTGATCGTCTCAAAGAATATCGTAAAATGTCTCGAAACGACCGAAGCAAAATCAATGTGGTTCCCTACCTTGCTGTATTTTGTTCGTGGGGAATGCAAGAAGAAGTTGCAAACTCCTTGAGCACTTCCATTGATTCTGCATTTACCAACGAAGATGCAATGGAGAGCTCACCCCAGTTTTCTCCAGTGTTAGCGACCAGGGGAAAGAGAAAACAATCTTCCAATAAGAATGTGACCCATGCTGTTCCACGACTTCCAGGTGATATGGGCGTACGTATTATTGCACAAATTCTTCGCGGTCGCGACCCTTCGAGTTTAGCCATTCGTGATGCATTGGTTTCATCAGAAAATGCTAGCATAGTAATTTCGGATGCCTTAGAAAAGGCGACAATTGCTGCAGAGCATATGATCAATAGTTCGGTAAGTAAATTGTGTGAAGATTAATGTTTCATCTACTTATCACGAAGTTTCAAATCTCAAATTTTTTGTGATTAAACGTAGATGATGACATTTGAAGACGACGAATGCACTTTTATCGAGCTCGTTATATCTGCTTACGAGTGTTTTGGTAGACTCATTTTGCATAAGGAGGCATCTAAATGCGAAAGTCTAAACCTTAGTCCCCAGGCCAGATCACTTTTGAGGTGGCTTACAAAGCGTGCAGTACCTTCAATCGTCTCGAAGAAACTGGACCGTGGTAGTTGCTCTCCTTTCAGAGATCTTCATTTGTCAAGAATTTCTGCAATTGGAGTACGCGAGTCCGTCTCGCCAAGCCCACTTTCTCCTTTGGGTGTGCCGCCTCCGAGGAGGAGATCAAATATGAATACTACGCCTTCGAAGGTAGATTCGAGCTTCATGGAAATGGAAAACCGTGGAGGAAAACAATATGTCTTGAATGGTAAAACGAAAGGATCTTCCAACGCTCATGTGATGGTAGTGTCTTTGCTTAAATCTGCGATGACCGTGTTTACCGAGTGGTTGGCTTTAGGAGGCAAAGGTGTGAATGAGATCATACAGAGTGTCAATGAATGGAAACAGATATTTCAGTGCGATGTCGGTGGCATTGACGCTAGGTCTGAATTGTTTCCGTATTACTGCCGTTTCGGTGCCATCGTGGCGAAACAATTTTCAAGGTATGACGTATTGGTAGATGTCATCATTAGTGCCTCAGACTTTGGCATCTCCGATGGAGCAGAAGAGTGTATGAAAATGGCGATCACTTATCTTTTGTCTACCAAGTCTACGAAAGACACTAAAACGGTGGAACTAGTGAATGCATTATGTGATATGCTTCAGGAAAACAACGACAAAACCAACGAAATGGCTTCAGTCCATCAATTTTTAGACCAACAGAGTTCGGGCATGAGTTTTGCTCTAAAGATGATTATGTCAAACGAAAGGGGGTTGGTATCATTTGCAGACACCCTCTCAAGGCGCCTGGCGGCAAAAGGGGAGAAGTCAGCAGGGTCAATGGATGAGAAATTGCTCATTTTATTATGCAAAGAATATACTCAGGGAAATACGAGTATGAAAGAGCAGTTGAAAGAGTCAATATTGCGACACCTTACAGCAGAGAGTGACGAATTCAAAAGCGTGAAAGCTTGACTTTCTTAAAGATCAAGAGGGGTTTTGTAGATTAATAAATCCATTGTTTTTAGTAAAATTTCATAAGGGTCTTGCCGATCACATCTTCATTCCTTCTTGAATACACTTGAACAATTCATAGAACTCGGAAAACTCAATGTGACCAGAACAATCTTTATCGATGTTGAAGAATCCCTCGTTCATCTCTTCTCGAGAAAAGTCTTTACCCAGCTTCCTTAGTAGACTTTCCATCTCTGCCTTATCAATATACCCGCTGCCGTCTTGATCAACCATATCAAACATCTTTTTCACTTCTCTCCGTCTAAATCTTTCAAGTTCACCGTCATCTGTATCAGAGTCTTCTTCTTCGTCCTCATTGAGAGCGCCGAACTTCGAGGATTGGGAAAACACCGACGATACCATATTATCAAGATTCTTTTTCACTGTGGAAATCCCTTTCACAATCTTGAAGTCGGACTCCATGACCTTTTCAACAAAATCATTATAATCTACCTCACCAGTACATGATTCATCATATCTGTAGATTTGTCAGAAATCATTTGATTGTTAGAATCAAAAGTTTTCTGAGGAATTGGTGCATTTGTATGATTTCTTCTTACCGAGCGAACAGCGCTAGTTGCTGTATTTCAGTAAATTGAAATCCCATTAACTCCATTGCTAATTGGAATTCTGAAAAGTCTATACCTCCGGAACCGTCACGATCGAAATACTTGAATGTCTTCCGCAACTGAAATGGCCCCGTTTTGGTCCTTTGCTGTAATTTATCCCTCATCATTTGCTCCATTTCATGTATCTTGTTTAATCCAACAACCTCATTTGCTTCCCCATAATCCTCTTTCCTTTGCTTCAAGTTTTTCGTTGTCGAAAAGGCTTCTGTTGCGACTTCCTTCTCCGTCCCCTCGACATCTAAGCGGTAAGCATCTTGTGATAAAGACTTCTTGAAGGACACCCGCTCATCTCCCAGTTGCACACAGGAATAATTCGATAATCCGTGCTGATATTGTATCGGCTTTTCACCTCGACTTGCTGCTTTGTAATAATCGTTGATCGAAGGATAATCTTTCTTCTTGCCACGAACATCCATTTCAGGGATGCTCAGAAGTCGACCCAGCGACTTTCCTGGGCCCTTCACATTGTTCATCTTTCTAAACTGGGTTCGGAAGTAGTTGGATCTCGCTTGGTTGGATTGACGAAACTCCTTTGATTTAAGAGGAGAAGAAACAGAAATGTCATTTTCTCATCCTGGAGTGATTTGATTTGAATCAATCATGAAAGATTCTGGTTCACAAAATAAATTGTGAAAGAGGAATACACGTACAAGAACTCGTATCTATTGAATACTCCAACGAACTTGCTATGTAAATGTGAAACGCGTTTTGTCTAGAGGTATTGGCTGACCGGAAGTCAGAGCCTCATAAAGATACACATGTTAACGCCAAATAAAGAAATGAATAAAATGATTTTCATCAACGGATTTATGCGTAGATAGCCTGGTATGTTGGGCACCTTTGAGCATTTCAGTGATGCCGAAGACGTCATTATACTTTTTCGATCTTTCAAATACGCATTAGTTCATTAAAAGTGGAATCTATACTATAATTGCTCTTTCTGTGCACTGCATTTTTCTAAACTTTTCCATACACCCCGACTGTGCGTAGTCTTTTTGAAGCCTCTGTTTTCTTCTCATGATACAAGGCAATGAGTTCTCTAAGCGTGGAAATAGTTACAAAGTTGACAATATCTGCAGAGTTTACAGACTGTCCACCTCCACTTATCGTTGACAAACAGCTACACTCCTCGTCAGTCAAAGATGGTTGTGCAAGATATACAAGTGCGGAATCTAGTTCATCAAAATCGATATCATTACTTCCATCAATATCCACAGAAATAAAGAAGTTGGCAACCTTCTTGCGGATGTCGGCAAGGTAGCGAGAGACATTTGAAAATGCCACAAATGCTTCCATTTCCAATGTACCGCTATCCGTCAGATCCATCAGATCAAAAGCTTTTCCTGCAAATTCCAAGCCAGCTTCTTTCGTCAAGCCAATTGCCTTTAGATGGCTTAGAAACTCGCTTCTTGAAACAGAACCTCTCTCTGTCACATCAATGCTTTGGAATACATCTAGGGCGCGCATTTCATCTTCATTATAATTGGCAATTGTAGGCAAAAACAATTCCTTTGTTTCACCTTCGGTAATGAAACCCAACATTTTCTTCAGCAGTTTTGAAGCCTTTCGGCTCCGCTTCAGCATATTGGTCCTGGAATCCTTGCTTGATTTGATTGCTTCCAGGAGAAATTGGAATCCGTCCTTTAGCAAATTGACGCGACGAAGATGGTCTTCGGGAATGGTGATAGAAGCGAGTGGAACGGCAATAATAAGGCTGGTTGTTCCCTGGATTAATATAAGTGGTAGCGCAATGATACAAAATGGAACAGTTCCTACCGGAAGGCCATAAGGCATGTACAGCGCTGATAAGGCGTGCTGTGCAACCACGGTGAGAATAACTCCCAATATCCCCAAGAAAATACATCCAAGTGACGGCACATAGAACAGTACTATGGCTGACAAGGTAAGACTACTATTGTAACCAAAGAGACCTTGTTCTACCATATCATTGGGAGCACCCGCAAGTACCGCAAAGCCATTTCCCAAAAGAGATCCTGCAAATGCTGCAAAAAGAAGATGCCTTGAGCATATACCAATACCGACAAGAATCAGGATACCAGAAACCAAGTTATTTGCGAGGAATACTTGGCCAATACCCCTGATGGTCCCAGCAAAAAAATCTTCAAAGCCAATAAGGTCTTGGTCAACATCTGCGTTGAAATTAGGCAGCCTGGGCGTCCCAACAGAACCCATGGGAATGTTGTGCATTGTTGCGACCGACAAGAGAAACATATGTGTAGCTAGATTGAAAGGTGAAGTAAGCGGTGGCGATTTGTATGGAACAAGGACTTTACTCATACTAATAAACACAATCACTGATAGAACTGATGTGATTATCGTTCCGATGACAATGGCAATATCATATCCTTCGTGCTCATCGGCGCTGTGAAAAGTAGCAATAGCCAGACCGACTAAGATTGAATTGTACCCAAACAAGCCAGAGGCGATGAGACCCCTATCAAAGCCTAGGAGAATAGCCAAAGTGTTACCAGTAACGAGTGCTATCAACCCATGGACGGCTACGCGTGTCGACTGCACAAACAGTCCTATAAGAATAAGAAATCCACTAACTGGATTATTGCAGAAGTAGACTTGACCGATACTTCTCAAGTTCCAGTCTAGAAAATGAAAAATCCCTGGGGTTGGAAACTTGGTTTTGATGGTAGAGGTGAGCTGAGGCATTGTTGCATTGAAATGATTACCAATTGATGACAATATGGACAGTCCTGCAGCAGAACCCTTTCTTTTTGGGAGGTTTGAGGAGACTACCATATCGTCTCCATCCGTATGAAAGTAAACAGAGAACATCTTCCGTTCGGATGAAAGCTGTCTACTAGAAATATCAATACCAGACAAAGGCTGAAATTGATCCTGTTCTTTCACATTCTCTTCATTTTGAAAAATATTTTTTTGAGGATTCTCTTCGTCAAGAAAGTGACGACTCCAATCACGGCGCACATTTGCCACAAACTGGTTGTTGTTGGCTCTCCGGTGCGTGCGTTCAAGATTTCGAGCAGGCTTGCCAATAATGTGAAAATTTGCCCATGCTTTTACTTCGTTCCCCTCATCTGCTCCAATCTTCTGCGATCCTCTAGTCCCAGAAGCTGATAACGACGAGCGGGGGTTAGATGCCCAAGCTCTGATCTCCTCTTCTGGATGGGGAGATTCTGACATTTTTGCGTGAAACTTCAGCGAAGGCAAGAAATGGGCGAAGTTTGATGGATGGTGGATAGGACGAAGTACTGGTACTGCGCACTGTGCCTAAACGTGATCTTCCAATTGCGTCGTCTATCTCGAGAGACAAAATATCTTCAATCTTTAATCTGATGTTGACAGGCTTCAAACCGGAAAAGAATCCAAAATTTGAAGATGTCACGAGAAGTTGAAAATGCGACAATCGCGCGCGCATGGTCCTTTCTTTAAAAAAATACAGTACAAAAGGAGGGGAGGAGGGGAAAAGACTTGTTCCGCTAAAGAAATCGGAAATCAACGGAATAATAACCGATTTTGAAAAGGCGACAGACAAAATCCGGCATCATAACTCATCAGAGGCAGGGATGACGTCAACACATCAACCGGAAGTTGCATCTCCACTCATTTTAAACATTAGTCCAACGGATCTCCTTCGTTCCTGCGCAGTAACATCCAATGCCTTTATTCGCAAAATTAGATCAATAGGTTACAGAACTTACTTCTAATCTTGGCAATGAAGACCTACCAGCACACTTATTGATCGATCGAGGACGAGATCAACAATTATTTATTTATTTTTCGTTTGGATAAGTTCGCATACAGACGTCGCAGAATCCTTCACACCACCGCTCAAAAGCTTTGCTTCTAGTAGGAACGAACTCAATGTTTACAAACTACCGCTGTCAAGGACAATTTTGTTGGTTAAAACAAGCGAGCATGGGGAGGAAACGATATACAACCCTGGCGATGCTACGACAGAGCATAACCCCTCTATGTTCTTTGCAAAGTCCTTGGAAAACTCAACCAAGGCAAATGAAAACGAAGAACACTCTGGCGAAAGATTAAAATTTGGAGAGACAAATCTATCGTCAGAAGATTCAAATTTTGAAGTGGAAACAAAGACAGCAACATTGCCATATGCCAAAGAGATCGCAGTTTACATTTCAAGGCCCCAAAGTGAATTGATTGATGCCGGTCTAGTTCTATTATCTTCATTTACAGTAGCAGTAGGAACTTTGCCTGCAACAGAGCTACCAGAAAGTCTCGCAACTGTATCCTTTCATGTGCAAGACATTTTGAGCTATTTTTTCTTTTTCGGATTTATTATCAGGTGGTATGCTGTTGGCAATCTTTCCATGAAATACTTTAAGAAGCCACTTCCTTTTCTTGACTTTTTCGCTTCAGTCATGCCATTGGTTTTGGTGCAGGGTATACCTATTTTCGGTGCCACAGTTCCCGCTTGGATCGCGTCAGACAACTCTGCACTAGTTAACTTGCGTCTATTGAGAATTTTGCGATTACAAGAGCTATTGGTTGACGAAGAAACCTTTGGCAAAGTTGAAGAAACTTTAGGGATCAAAGCTGGAGACGTTCGGCCTTATCAATTGCAATTAGCGAGAGTTTTGATAAGCATTTTCACACTGTGCAGCTTTGCAACAGGGCTTATCTATACTGCAGAACACGAAGTCAACCCTATGATCCCCGACTATTTCACAGCTCTTTATTTCGGCCTCACGACACTGACAACAGTGGGATTTGGAGATATCACACCTATTACTTTGCCAGGAAGACTCGTTGTCATGGGATCAATTTTGGTTGGTGTAGCGGTGATTCCTGCCCAAGGAGCAGAGTTAGTGGAAGCTCTTCTTGATTTCCAAGCTGAAAGACGACAAAAAAAAAAGATGAAAAATACGCTCCGGACAAGGATGGAGGGTGGATTTGAAAACGATCCCATGATAGATCCTCGCATATCTTGTTCTAGCTGCGGCCGACGGTCACACCGTGGCGATGCGTTTTTCTGTTGGTCTTGTGGGGAGAAGTTATGGCAATAAAACATAAAAATAGTTTTGTGCAAAATTGTGAGAATTCAAGATTATCAGATATTACTGAATTTTTAAAATGAGTTATTCAGCAGACAAGAGCATGCTTTATGTCAGAGGGCGCGTGGGAAGGGTGCCAGTACCATGCAAAAAGGAAGCATGTTTATTCAAATTGTGAGGGGTAACTAAGACGGGTGACGGTTATTTGTTATTTTTCACGCACGGACCCACCTGACCTGACTGAAAAAACGTCAGCACCCTGCCCACGGCTTTCAAGTAAAACATTACATTGAGAGAACCAAGAGAGAACTACCGGTACATGTTGTTTTTTAAACTTTGAACAACATAATTAAGTGGCAGTGATACTGATCCAGCAATTAGAACTCATACTAATACAAATCCGACTTCCTCTCTACGTATCTCGTTCTAATCAAATCAATAAAATGAAATCATCTAATCACGTCTTGGCCACAACAATTCTTATAGGCAACGCAGTATACACAGAGTCTTTTCAGGCATCAGTGCCTTTCATACAGAAAAGATCTCTTCCTGCAACTCTCAGAAGCACTCTAAATGAACCCACAATAAATCTCTCGACAATCAGGATGCACCGCAGTAGTAATTTACATTCAACTAGTAAACAAAGCAACGAGATCGATTTGAAAACGCAAGAAAAAGAGGAGAGTACTGACAAGAATGATAACAATCCTTTGAACGAAGTGATGGCATCATTTCCTCCCTTTAATTTTGATTTGGATAAGTTTATGGCATCCATGCCGTTTAAATTTGATGATCAAAGCGATGAGGTAAGCTCTTTTTATTGAAATTAGTTCTGAGGAGGAGCAATAGGCATTCCGTTCAATCATTTTTCTCAATTCAAAACGTATTGCTATTACGACCATTTTCAGGCTGGAAGAATCCGGACACGTGATTTGATAAGGAATTTGCTTAAGAGGCTTGCCAATCTCTCTCTCCAAGATTATTATTGGAGATCCGATTTCTTCAAGAAGACAGAGGCTGACAGGCAATTAGAACAAAGTTTAGCCAGAATGATGGGAGAAGAGGCTGCGTATGTGAGACCAATGGACGCTGGAGAGGAAAAGATAGGACCACTGGTATGTTTCACTCATATTTTATAGGAAAATAATAAAATGCGCAGGATGGATGAATTGATTGCTCACTGTTTTTTAAATTTATTTTGGGTTACAGGGAAGAACCGAGAAGCAAATAGTCAAATGGTTGTCTCTAGTTATCGAAGAAGAAGGTCGGCGCGCTAGATTGATTTCATCCACAAACGGAGACCTTGTTCGCCCAATGGACTTAGAAGTTGGTGGACCATTATCAAATCTCGAGAGTTCGGCAGTGACCCTATTAGAACGTATCCGATCATCTGAAAAAGAGAGAGTACTAACTAGTACTCTTCGGCCAAAGGATTTAGAAGAAGAGAAGAGGGGACCATTGGGAGATTTAGAGGCTAAAGTGGTCAGCGCTCTAGATGAAATCAAAAGAGCGGAAAAGTTGAGAATGGAGCAATCTCAGATGAGAGGTGGTGAGATTGTTCGACCAATTGATGTGCCTGGTCCTCTAGGAGAGATGGAACTGTGGTATTTGGAGCTCATTACTGCTGAGAAACAACGTGTGAAAGATAGAGAAAAGAATCAGGGGGATCTTGTGCGGCCAAAGGATGCATCAATTCAAGGACCAATGGGAACGGCAGAACGCCAAGTTTCAGAAGCCATTAATGTCATAAAGGAGGAAGAGAGAGAAAGGCTGAAAAATGTCAAGAGATTTTTGGAAGATAAAAGACCCATGGAAGCTGATCGCAAGAGTGCGTTGGGTTGGACAGAGGCATTAATTGTTGGAATGTTTAGAGCGCCGCAATTACTATTCAGGGTCGTAGATCGAGTGAAAGAATTAATGCAAAGTGAAGAATTGGGATCTGATGATAAAAGAATTATGCAAAAGGACGATTCCAATAAAAAAGATTAAAATATGTCTACTTAATCCAGTTCTTAATCCGCACCTTACTTCACAATTTCAGTCCATCAACAAATCCACCACATTCATAAACTGTACAATCGTATTTGGATCTTTATATTATGAAAAAGCTACATTCATTTTCCCAACACTGAATTCATTCTCGATCAATTCCAAACGACAGGATATCCAGCTGCCCGAAGTGCAGCCTGAACCTTGTCAGCATGATCTTTTCCCTGTAATTCAACTACGCATTTCACCTGCACTTGGTCTACATTGGTGTGAAGCCAAGCCCTTTCATGGTAGATATCCTTAATACTAGCATTCTGCTCACACAAAAGCTCTGTCAGACGTGCAATACCGCCAGGCCTATCTGATACAGTTGCGGTGAAATTACATAGCCTATTGTCAGCGGCGAGTCCCCGATCAATTACTCGTCCTAACACAGTTGTGTCAATATTTCCACCACACAATGGAACAACAATATTCTTCCCTTTGAGCTCTGGTCTATCAAGAGGTCCTCCAGGCAAAAGTGCAGCCAAACCAGCCGCGCCACCGCCTTCAACCACCATCTTCTCGTTTTCGATTAGACGAAGAACAGCTAAGCTGATCTCTTTCTCAGAACAAAGTACTGTTTCATCAACATAATGGCGTGCGACTTCAAACGCATGAGATCCGACCACAGGAACAGCCAGACCATCTGCCAGGGTCGGAGTCACGGGAGCAGCCACTGGCTTTCCTGCTTCCAATGCAGCCGTGAAAGATGCACAAAATATTGGCTCGACACCGTAAACCTTCGCATCAGGCTTTAAGGTCTTGATTGCACATGACACACCCGCAATTAAACCAGCCCCTCCGATAGGGACTACTACAGCATCCACACATGGAACTTCATCGACAATTTCAATTCCCATTGTCCCGGCACCTGCAACAATTGGTGGGTCATCGTATCCATTGATATAAGTCAGTCCCTCGCTATCTACATAAGTCTCTGCTATTGCTTTTGATTCCAGTATATGTGCACCTGCTATTATGATTCTAGCCCCAAATTTCTATTCGTTGATGAGAACGAACGTTAGAATCGCGATGTTTTGATAAGTTGCAGTATTTTTAATGGTTCGTTGCAACTTTTTACTCACTCTACACTTGTCGACTTTCGACATTGGAGCTATCGTTGGCATTACAACTGTCACAGGAACCCCAAGAAGCATCCCATGATATGCCAAAGCGAGAGCATGATTCCCAGCAGATGCAGCAACGGCACCTACATTCTTAAAACTATCTCCCTGCTCCCTGAGATGATGCATGATAGCATTGCGAGCACCTCGTTCTTTGAAGCTTCCAGTGAACTGACGGAATTCAGTTTTGAGGAAGACATTAGCCCCAATGAGTTCCGAAAGAAAAAATGATTTTTCGCATGTTGTCCGTTTGATACCACTGCGAATTGCAACGTTAGCTCTAGATATATCAGCAAACGTAACTGGAAGAGTTGCTCTCTGTGCACAGATGTCAATAGCTTCCATTCCAGGTTTAACATTATCAACATCATCTTCAGTCGAAGCAGAGAATGGACGGATTCTAGGATTTGCCCCAAAGAATAGTGAACGGAAATGCAAGTTACCGGAAACAACTTTTGAGCATAAATTCATGCTATTTGAAGCAATTCGTG
>Ga0209712_10001763_pt1 | contig 18244 bp, 17 predicted proteins | sample ArcOceMetagenome_FD_187443 | JGI IMG/M metagenome (GOLD analysis project Ga0209712, IMG submission 187443) | Marine eukaryotic phytoplankton communities from Arctic Ocean - Arctic Ocean - Greenland ARC118M Metagenome (SPAdes) (version 2) | ecosystem: Environmental > Aquatic > Marine > Oceanic...
CGCTTGATTTTAGGTTTACCCACGAAAAAGCAATGTTGGCACATGCTTACGAAAAAGTGTTGATTGGTTGGGGGAGTTGGGCGAGAAATCGCTTAGCGGATAGTGTTTCCGACGGTTATTGGCTGATTGTTTATGGACAATACGGTGCCGTGTATTTTTATGCGCTGTTTGGTTTATTTGTTTTGCCTGCTGTGAGTATATTGAAGGGTGCCACTAACACTATAAATGAAAGAACAGTTTATGTGGGGTTTTCATTAATTTTAGCGGGAGTTGTTTTTGATCAAATACCTAATTCTTCTCTTGAGGGGAGTTGGTTATGGTTTTTATCGGGAGCCTTAGCGGGTATGAGTACAGTAAATTTAAATCAAATGAAAGTGAACAAATGTTAGGAAGTTTTAATAGTATGTTACGACGTAGTGGTGTTTCGGATAAGACTCTATGGATTATCCTTGGTTTCATGGCTAAATATTTATTTCGTTTTTTAAGTACCATTATTCTTACGAGAATTTTTACACCAGATATTTTTGGCATTATGGCAATAATGTTTACTATTATTACCGGTTTTCAAATGGTATCCGATATTGGTATTAAAGCCAGTATTGTACAAAATAAGAATTCAACAAAGTCTGATTTTTTGAAAACTGCATGGACACTGCAGGTGATACGCAGCATTATTCTGTGCATTATAATTATATTAATATCACCCTACATAGGGTCGTTATATTCGGAGCCTCGTATAGCTTATTATATGCCGATTCTTTCATTGGTCTTGATATTTGAAGGTTTATCTTCAACTAGTGTAGCGTTGTACAATAAGTATGTAAAAGTTAAAGAAATTACGATAATGGAGATCATTAGCCAGTTATTTTTACTTCTAGTTACAGTGGCACTAGCATATATATATGAAAGTATATGGGCCTTTATTATCGGCTTAATATTAACAGGGTTACTTAAGTTGATTATGAGTTACTGTTATTTCAAAGGTGGTGTTGTGGGCTACCGATTAAATAAGAAATATACCAAAGAAATCATTAAATTTGGAAAATGGCTTTTCGTTGCTACAACTTTTACTTATCTCATTGGTGAGGGAAATAAACTTATTTTCGGTTTTTATCTCTCTTTACATGATTTAGGTCTATATCATATTGCGACAATGATCGCGTTTATTCCAATTAATTTGTTACATGTATTTTCTCAAAAGATGATCATCCCAGTTTTAAGTGATACGTCAAATAATAATAAAGATGCTTTGCCAATAGAGTTTGAAAATATACAGAAAAAGACTTTATTTTATTTTTCTTCAGCGACCTTTATTCTCGCTTTGGTGGGAGAGTACTTAATTAAAATAATTTACAATGAAAATTACCATAACGCTGCTGAGGTTTTTAATGTGGTTATAATTTCAGTTTTATTTAATGTCATATCCTTATCTACTGTTCCTATTTTTTTGGCAACTGGCAACTCTTTTTATCATATGTTGAATCAAAAAATATATGGAATAAACACCGTTTTATTTGCGGTGCTAGGTTATTACATTTACCAGTTCGAGGGTCTATTGTATGGGTTGGCAGTTGCGAGTTTTATTCAGACGATCATAACGTTGACTCTTGCAAAAAGACTAGTTGACTTTGACCAAAGAAACACAGTGTATGCAATTATTTTGTGTGCTGCAGGTAGCGTTATTTTGCTATTTTTACGATTTCACATATGAAACCTAATTCCTTATTAATATAAATTAAGAAAATATAAAATGAAAATTAAAATTGCGGTCTTCGCTTATAACGAAGAAAATAACATTGGTTATTTGATTAAAAAATTGGCGAGTCAATCAATATTTAACAATTCAAATTATGAAGTTCAGTGCCATTTGTTGGTAAATGGGTGTAGTGATAGTACTGCAGTAAAAGCTGAAGAAAACATAATGAATTTATGTGCTGATATAAAAGAAAAGTTTTGTCTCCATGTTCTAGAGGAAGGTGGAAAATCGAGGACTTGGAATTTTTTTGTTCATGACATTCTGGAAGAGGAGACAGAATATACATTCTTTATTGACGCAGATATAAAATTAACTAACGACAACCAACTTTTTAGTATGTTGAAATTGATAGTGACATCGAAAAGCATCGATGTAGTTAATTCCAAACCAATAAAAGATATTAGCTACAATAGAAAAAAACTAACTTTTATAGAAAAATTAATTGTTGCTTCTAGTAATAAGCTTGATAATAGTAATGCAATTTGTGGTCAGTTATACTTGATAAAAGCATCTAAAATCCGAAATATTTCAATGCCAGTGGGTTTGCCAGTTGAGGATGGTTTTTTGTGTGCAATGATAAAGACCAACTTATTAACTTCGCCTGATACTACAAGCAATATCATAAATGATAATACTATTTTCCATGTTTATGAGTCCATAGTAACGGTCAGTGAGTTAATCGAGCATCAAACAAGGATTGTAATTGGTGGGGCTATTAATAAAGTAATTTTTGATCATATAAATGAATTTGATAATTCAGTGAAATATAGAGAAATAATTTTAAAAAATATTTCTTCTACCCCTGATTGGTTAGGATTGTTTCTAGATAATAAGTTGCCAATGTTGCCTTATGGTTATGTACCATTCTCATTTTTATTAAAACGTCTGACTAATTTCAGTAAATCTCAAAATAAATCTATAATGTCGATACTTATATTGTCTATCGGCGTTTGCTTTGATTTTTTAGTCTATGCTCGCGCAAGCTATAAAATGTCTCGTGGAACAGCTGCCGGTCACTGGTAGTATTTTTTGTCTTTTTTTTAGAACTATTAAGGTTTAGTATGTCTTTTTTGAGAAATTTTAAAGTAACCTCGTTACACTGCAAATATAAAATTGAAACACATTTATATCCTAATGCACTTCAAGTTATGCATTACCAAATAAGAAATTGGGGGGATCACATAAATCCTATATTTTCTTCCTTCTTCACTGATAGAAAAATCATCAGTGTGGATATTGATGCGTTTAACAAGTACATGAGGAACAAAAATGATATAAAGCAAGATAATTATTTAGGAATAGGTAGTGTCTTGCACCATGCAAATAGTAATAGTATTGTCTGGGGAAGCGGCTTGCAAGAGCCAGTAGACGTTATCACAAATCCAAAGGAGATTACAGCAGTTAGGGGGCCATTAACAAAAAAAGCCTTAAAAAATATAAATATATCTTGTCCCGACGTTTTTGGAGATCCAGCCTTATTGATCCCTCGATTTTATCAACCAATTAAACAAACAAAGAAATATACCCTTGGTGTTATTTCACATATTAAAGATATTGATGCTGAAGTATTTTTACCCTATAAAAATAACCCATCTGTTAAATTTATAAGCATGAGAAAATGTGGACTAAAGTTAATTGATGAAGTGATGGAATGCGAAAATATTATATCTACATCACTTCATGGTTTGGTTATTGCCGATGCATATGAAATACCTGTCTGCTGGATAAAAGTTTCTGACAATATCCCAGGTAAAGACTTTAAATTTAGAGATTACCATGAATCCTTGGGTTTAAATATTAATGAGGCGCTTATGTTACGAGGTAATGTAAATATAAAGGATGTCATTGCTAAATGCATTAAGAGACCTGTTAATTTAGACCTTGATTTATTGGAAGCTGCATGTCCATATAGTGATAAATAGTTAGAATTTACAATATACTATATAATTATTTTTTAAGCCGTTTTAGAATAAGCTTCTCATTTTATTCTTAATTATGGTGGCTACTTTATGTGTTTTTATATAACGATGATATTTCTACGGTAACAAATCACTACCCAGTGAAATTTGATGCTCCGATTAACTCGTTTAGCATAGGCTGCCCTACTAAATTGAAATAAATTTAGTAGGGATTTAATTACAAGACATTACTGATTGATAAACAAAGCCTACGTGCCCTTTCAATCAGCTATTGCTGTTGACATTCCCGCATTTTTCTTCCATCTCTGCGCCATAATATAATACCGTTGATAAAAATGAAGACTATGCCTGTCAGCTCGAACACCCAATTCAATTTCACGCCTAAAATGCTAGTACCTATAAGTTGGTCCATATGGTGAAATGACGCTGCACGAATTAAGACAAATATAATTAAGAAGGCAAGACCGATTAGCGCCAATAGATGATTTTTGATGACCTGGTAATACGCATAGATTAACCAAGCGATTAATGACACACCGGTGAACAATATGCCCAAGATAAAAAGCGATTGATAATGCCGGCGGTCCTCATAAAGACCAAGTTCATGGAACACTACCCTAGCGATTTGGGTGAATAGTGACTGTAAATCAAGCTGTTTATTGATGCACAGTAGTAACATTATGATAGCAATAGCCAGCCATAGTTGCTTATGACGCTGGCTTTTACGTTGAAAAGTATAATCACCTGCCACATAAACCTTTGCACTGACTATACAAGTTATAAAATACGCAAAAACAGTAAACCATCCCATAAAACTGGGATCACCAATAGTTGGCTGCCAACCGATAGTGTCAAAATACGTGCCCATTTAATATCTATCTCTACTTTAAAACTTACGCTCACGAATACAATATGTAAAACTGTATTAAAATTCTTTTAGTAACCGCCAATAATATTATGTGTCCAGCAAAGTGTTGTTTTAACTAGTCTGCCTTCATTCTGTTATTAGAATGTAATGACTGTCATTGATTTACATTGCCAAACAAATAACTTAATGAAAGCAACATATTACGGAAAAAATATATTTAGCTATTATAAAAATATTGAGTCCTTTGTTTTTTAAGCTCTGTTTCAATTTTTTTGTCAAATGCCCCTTGCCTATTTCTAATTAATTCACTCCAAGGGACTGTGTCTGTATAGTTTTGAAGTTTAGTGACTAAATCATCTACCTTACAGACTTCTTTAGCTGGATTACCTACAACAACAACGCCTTCAGCCACATCTTTAGTGACTATACTACCCGCGCCAATGATAGCATTAGGACCTATGGATATATTTGGCATAACAATGGCGCCATGACCTATAAAAACATTATCTTTAATATCTGTTTTGCCCACCCTATCTAGTCTTTTATTATAGGCAATATTCAACATACGTATTGACCCATCATGGCCTAAGAGGGTGCACTCACTTAGCATTACATTATTACCCATCCTAACGTAAGACGGGTCTGTTATATTAGCACTGGGCAAAATATAACAATCGCTGCCCATTGAATACAGAATGTTATGATGTTTTAGATACTCGGCATATTGTGTTGGTGATGGTTTATATAGTTTTAAATACCAATTTTTGTATTTTATGTTCTTATATAAAATTTTCTTCAATATTTTCATCTCTACGAGCCTGTCATTAAGTTTAAACTTTTTTACTTTTAGGAAAACCCACATATAAACCATTTTGTGGCACGCTATGAATAACGACAGCATTTGCCCCTATGTTGACATTGTCACCAATAGTAATTTTACCCAGTAACTTGGCACCCGCACCAATGTTCACATTATTACCAATAACGGGGGCTTCAGTCAGCCTGTCCATATATCGAATACCTATGGTAACGCCTTGCCTAATAATGCAGTTATTACCAATGACCACGTTACCGTGTATAACAATGCCGTGTTGGTGCTCTATGATTACGCCCTGCCCTATTTTTGCTGTGTAAGGTAATTCGATACCGTAAAGGTTGCGGGCCCTGCGGTATAAAAACCGATATAAAATAGACAGCGGCGCCCTTAAAAATTTAGGTTTAACATCCATGCGCCAGTTACCAAAACGATGATACGCTAAGGCTCTAAAACCGGGCTTGGTCCAGTCTTTACCGTGATTCACCCAGTCATCTTTAATTTGTTTAAATAGCGTCATTATTTATTCTGCAGTGAAAAGCCACGTAATAAGAAAGAGTTTTTAATAAAATCACTTAAAAATCGCGGGGGCTCTGTGGTTAAAGCGGTTTTGTTAGTAAGTTTACTGCGTAGCAACCATATTGCGTAACCCGTAATAAAGGCTAAATCGCAACAGATTAGCTTTAGTACACCATAATTTTTAAGAAAAAAGCGGCGCCTAGAATCAAACCAATATTGTGGGCGCCGTGGTGCTTTTTTACGGTGGTCGGATATGCCTGTTGCCGCGCCGACTGCATGATAAACCTTACTGGAGGGGATATACCAACAAGGCATATTGTTACGCTCACCTTGTAAGCAAAAGTCTAATTCTTCGAAATATAAAAAGTAAGCATCGTCTATCAAGCCGATTTTATTAATATACTCATTGCTCACCATAAAGGAGGCGCCCGCAAGCCAATCTGTCTGAATCGGTGTGCTGCTAGGCTCTGTTCTGACTAAGTGTTTTTTTATAAGCTTATCAAAAACACCTAATCTTAAGCCTGAAGATAGCTCACTTAATATACCGGGGAAGTTAAAGTGAGAGCATTGCAATGTACCGTCTTCGTCTTCAAGTCTGCTGCCCACTATATGCAAATTATTGTTATTCATCGCCTTGATAAGCTCTGCACCCGCGCCTGCTTTTACTTTTGTGTCAGGGTTTAAAAACCAAACACGTTTAAATGCAACTTTTTTCTCTAGCACACTATTAATAGCTAAATTATTACCCGCCGCATAGCCGCCATTATTTTCACTGGCGATCACCGTAACCCAATCAAGGTTTTTGTGATTAATATAATCATTGATAGTTTCAACAGAATCATCACCTGATGCGTTGTCAACAATAACCATATGGGTATGACCTAGCGAGGTTAAGTCGGCTGTTAAACTGGCTATTAAGTCCGTCACTAAGGTCGAAGTTTTATAATTAACCGTGACAATTAGTGTGTCTATATTAATATTCGGCAAGGGCAACATGTTATTTATACTCAATGATGGTGTAATCTTGTTTTTTGAATGTTTTTATCACTAATTCTAATACCCCTAGGGCCTCAGGTAATTTACTGATCATCAGAAAAACGCACGACTTAAAACCGTAAAGGGACTTGTCTTTCTGCTTTAAAAACATTTTTATGATTTGTAACGGGTAAATTAATAGCGCCAATAACATAACGGGCTCAATGATACTTATAAGTAAAATACAACCTAATAGCCCTGACCAAATTAAGGATCGTAATGCCCTACGCACGCCGAATTTTTCATTACCTTTACCATGCTCTTTGGCAGCAAGGGCAAAGGCAAACCCGGCGCGGCTAGCGCGTTTCCACCATTGGCTAAAACGGGTGATATTAGCATCGTGTAGTGTCATTTCTGCGTCAAGGCGATATATTTTCCAAGTATTTTGTCGCAACCTGTAGCACAATTCAGGCTCTTCACCGGCCACAAAAAAATCTTTATACCCATCAACTTCGATTAGGGCAGACGTGCGGATTAAGGCATCCCCCCCACAGGCTAATGCATCACCCACTGGCGTGTTCCATTCATCATCACAAAATTGGTTGTAAAGACTGGCCTTGGGGTAGCGTTCTCTTCTTCTGCCGCATACTATGGCGTAGGATATATTTTGGCTTAAAAATTCAAAGGCATGTGCTAGCCAGTCTGGTTGAAGTTCACAGTCGCCATCAATAAACTGAATGAATTCTATGTCAGGATAGTGTGCTAATAAAAACTTCCATCCTGTATTCCTGGCTCTAGCGGCACTGAAGGGTTTAGACATATCCAAATTAATAACGTCGGCACCTACATTTTTGGCGTTTTCGACACTGCTATCGCTTGAGTTGGAGTCTACATAAACAACATAGGTACCTTCAGATAGCGTTGAATCCAAACATTTAATTAAACGTTGTCCTTCATTACGCCCGATGATGACAACACCTATTTTTAATTGACTGTTCATTAATACACTTTTTCCTTGCTAGTAAGCTGATTTTATATAGGCGTTTATTTTTTGCGTTGTAAACCGCTCATCCCAATTTTTGAACGACATCTTTCTAACTTCATAAATGAATTCATCTATAGATGGATTTTTATTGATGCTTGTTAAGTAAGTTTCGATAGTTCTTGTTTCTAACACATTAGGCTTTTGCCATTGGCTTTCTAACTCTTTGGTTAACGTGATCCATTCGTCAAGATTTGTATTTTTAAAAAAGGGAAATATTGTTTGCCAAAAAGAGACACTTGAAGTGTTATCAACGAATGTTTTTTGAAGCCCAGCTTCGTGGAAATATTGATTATTTATAAATGAATACCCGGCTAAATCCTTTTCCACGCTTATTAATGCATCACCATTTTCTTTAAATGAAAATTGGTTATTGTTGATGGCTATATTTTCTTTGCTACCACCAGCACCCAGTACTATTGCGTTGGCACGAAAGAGGTTGTCAAATTTGTTGTTTTCTATCTCAACGTTTTTGGTTGTACCTGAAATGTTAATGCCATAGGTATTGGTTACTTGAGGATTCACCTGATTCAAAAAGTAGTTGTTTTTTACTATACCGCCGTCCCAGTCTTTAATGCTAAGCCCCCAGCCAAGTGTTCTGCCTGTTGGTTGACTATGGCCAATATTTAACATGACATTGTCGGTAATTTGATAGTTTTTAAAACGATACGCACCAGCCTTATTACCCCCTGCACTTATGCCGATTTCCCCATCAACATAGAGGTTATTCTTAATGATTATGTCACTTGAGCTATGAGTGCCTTTATTAGCTGTCCATTTATTGTGCATGCTAGCGCTTCTAATAAATATGTTATTAATAAACTCAACGTCGTTGGTATCAGCAAAATAAGTATTATGATTAAACATAGTGGCTGCGCCTTGTGCTTTACCTGCAATATCACTTGCCTGTATCAGCCAACCGTTGTGATCAAAAATATTTTCTTCAAGTTTAAGGCTAACGTTGGCGGCATATAGTCCCTGACTATGAGAAGTCGTTGAATAAGAATCAAAAAATGAATTGCGCCTAATAACAATGTTTTTTAATGTACCTGGGCCTTGCACGACATTATTAGTATAAAAATTAAATCGATTTCCCTCTATTAACAATCCATTACCTAAATGACCATCGCCAATGTAAACACCTATACCATAATTACCTTTAGGTGAAATATAATAAGTCGAATTTGGAACTCTTGTATGTGCATAAAAATCAAGTCCCTGAATTGCAATAAACTTGAAGGATTTACAGCACATTTGTAATCCTATTTTATCGCCAGTATTAAATGTTGGATTAGATTTATCTTCGCCATAAGCAGCCACTAAAAATGGCTCGGTTAAGCTTTTCCCATTTCTAGCTTTGATACTTTCAAAAAAAGTATCTCCCCTCTTAACCAATATCCAATCAGGCTTATTTTTTCTGGTTTTTTTAAACGCAGCCTTAAATGTTTTAAATGAACGTAATACCATATTTTGGGGAGGGGCAAACGGCGAATTACCAAGCTCCTTTTTAGTGTATGTTTTTGCAGTTTCATCATTGCCGTCATTACTTAGATAGACGATTAAGCTATCTTCAGAAGGGGTGAACATCGTCCAACCTTCAGATGTTTTAGGCAGTGAGGCGAGTGTAGAAAAACTTAAAACAGATAATAAAAACGCAATTAAAGTGAAAATCAGTCGACCATTAATTTTAATTTCTAAGATGGCTATAAGCATAATTCTAAGCTATTTCTTTATTTATTTTAATCGTTGCTGGAATACCAACGGCTGTTGCTTTTGCGGATACGTTTTTAGTCACAAAGGCATTAGCTCCAATTTTAGCTAAATATCCAACGGTAATATTCCCCAGTAATTTTGCCACTACGCCAATATTGACATGATCAGTTGTAATGGATGGAATAGGTCTTTTCCCATTGGGGTCGATAGTAACCTTTTGAAAAATAAAGAAGTTATCGCTAATGATTGTAATTGGGTGAATAACAATGCCATTGGGGTGAGGTAATAATAAGCCCCCCCCAATTTGGCACCTTAGGTCTATATCAGCGCCGGTTATTACTGACCAAAAACGATGCTTAATGACAATCCATTTAGTCAGTAGTTTTCGCCTCATTATGTTTTTTGACTGTGCACATTGCTGGTATTGCCTAATCGTTCTTAATAATTTACGACTAGGATCCCAGAACTGACGAGGTTTTTCTCTCGTCCAATCGAGTTGTTCATTCATTGACGTTATTTCTGTCATGTTAACACCTCGATTTTTTAGCCATAAAGCTAAACATATTACTGATAGGCGCACTTTCAATAAAAGGTAATCTTATTTTTTTTGACAAATAAACAAGCAATATTGGCGCAAAAACACCCGTAAACAATCCCATAACAATGTGTATTTCGTATAAGTTGGTGCCTGCAATTTTTTGTAGGGCAACCCTTACACTTGAACCTGCTAGGATATGTAGCAAATATATTGCCATTGATGAAATCCCTATTAGCCGCAGGGTAACGAAGTTGAATTTTGAGAGTAACAGAGATATTACTACAACAAAACTGATAGAAATCATGCTATTGAATAGTGATGTTATTACCGTCACATTCCTAAATAACTCAGCCTGCCAGAGTGTTAGATATTGTGAGGTCAAAAATAATAATGTGATGCAAACAGCAACGCTTGTTTTGCCCAATTTGGTTTTTATATTATTTTCTTGAAAAAACATGCCCAAAGCAAAATAAATTAAGAAAGTAAAAATGTAATTGCTGAAGAGTGTCCAGGGTAAATAACTTTTACTTATCAAAAGTACAAAGCTGATTAACAAAAATATGCTCGTTTTATTTATTTTAAAATATCGGTAAATAATGGTGGAGAATAGAAAGATTAATACCAGCGCATATAGGAACCAAAATTGCGCTCTAGGTTGCCATAATAGTGCAAAAACCTCTGCATACGTTACAGTGCCAATGGTATATGCTGATAGTGTCGCCTCTGTGAGGCCTTGAATTAAAGACCAAAGAATATAAGGATATACAATCGTATCTATTTTACTAAAAACGAATTCTTTTGTGGTTCTTTTATTGAATGATTTTACAAAATACAAACCTGATAAAAAGAAAAATAACGGCATATGAAAACTGTAAACAAAATTGTCCGCTAATTTATAAAAATGTTCATTCATTGTTATCTGGGAATTATGCAGACCTCTTGCTACATGACCATAGACAACAAGTATAATTCCAATGGCTTTGGCATAATCAACCCATGATTCTCTCCGGTTATCCATGGGTTCTAATTTACCGAAAACGTCGGGGCGGCATAATGCCATACGATAATATCGTCGTTGTAAAGCAACATAATCGCGGCAAGTGTTATTATCAAAGTATCAAAGTATGTGTAATAGCTTTTTTCTGCTACATCCATATTAATGCTCCCGGGTACTGAGGTTGTTGGTTTTGGCCAGCATGGTGTCTTTATCAAACAAGGTGCAATTGTGCCAAACGGGGCCTAAATCGGGCATTCTGCCTTTTAGGTTGTGGCAATCTGATGCAATAGCAGAAACGCTATTTTCGACTAGTAGTTCTTCTGCCATTATTTGCACGTCTTTCCCAAATTTACCGCTTAGGCTGCTGGCGGTTATTTGCAATGGGCAACCTAGGTCGATAAAGGTTTGCAGTTTATGGCGCTGCTCTAAAAATGTGCGATTACGTTCGGGGTGCACAATAACCGGCAAACAGTTTTTAGCCAGTAACCACTTGACTAAATTGTCACTGCCAAAAGGTATGTCTTGCCGAGGAAACTCTAATAAAAAGGTTTTTTTACCTTGGTATTCCCCTAACCAAGGAATAGCGTTGTTGTTAACCAATGCCATTACCTCGGGACCTATACGCACTTCTGCAGCCAATTGTAGCTCTACGCCGATGTTGGCTTGGTCAACCAGTTCTCTAAACTGCTCAAATTTTTGCTGAAGATCCGCTTTGGTATTATTGAATTTACCAAAATGAATGTGCGGGGTTAACACTTGTTTGGTTACGCCCCCGTCTACCGACAGTCGCAGCATATCTAATGCTTCTTCGTTGCTACTTGCGCCGTCGTCTACGTTGGGCAATATATGGCTGTGAATATCTATCATTTTAAGTCCGCTTAACTGATAATTTTACGCTTTAGCGTCTTCTGGCTTAACCCCGTAATATTCACCTACATAGTAATGGTCGCCGTAGTAGCTCATTTTTTTCAATTCGGCGACAGTTAACACTGTGCCAATAATATTAGCGTTTAGCTTTTTCAAACGAGTTACCGCTTCTTTAGCGACTTTTATTCTGGTTGTATCTGCTCTGACAGCAAAAATAACGCCATCAACCTTATTGGCTATAATACAGGAATCACTTACCGGCAGTGTAGGCGGGCCATCCAAAATAATATATTCGTAATGCTCTTTCAATGTAGCCAGCAATTTTTCAAATTTGCTAGATGACAATAATTCCATAGGATTTTGCGGTATGCTGCCGCTGGTAATGACGTTTAATTGGCCATTGTTTATGTGCCTTACCACATCACTTAATACCTTCACTTCGCCGGATAAGATATCACTTAAACCAAGTGTTTTACTGTATTCTAAATTTTTGCTAATACTGGGCTTGCGCAAGTCCACTTCTAATAATAAAGTTTTACCGATATTACTAAAGGCCACAGCCATATTTAACGACAAGGTGGTTTTGCCCTCCGCACTTGAAGCCGAAGTCACTAAGATGGTTTTTGGCGGATTGTCAATATTTGAAAACATAATACCGGTTCTAATGGTATTGATGCTCTCTGCAAAGGGTGTACGGTTATTATCTAAATATTGCCTTTCTGGTGAAGCTGTTGCGCCATCAATTTCTACCAAAGGGGTAATACCAAGTACACCTAACTTTAATCTTTCTTCTATCAGCTCGGTCGTCCTAAAGGTGTTATTCAAAATTTCACGCAAAAACGCCAATGCTATTCCTAAAAATATACCAAGGGCTCCTGCAAGCATGATGATTTTTTTAACGTTAGGACTGATAGCAATGCGAGGCACGGTGGCTTTATCAATAATATGCACATTTGAGGCGCTAATTTCACCTTTTACGTTTGCTTCTAATAAACGTGATTGAAACGCTTCATAAATTCTGCGGTTATTTTCCACCTCTCTTTCTAAACTTACTAATGACGTGCTTTCGTCTTGTATAGCGCGCACATCATCTTTGGTTTTATTGATCAGATTACTGATATTTGTCACTTGCAGTTTAGCCAGATTGTATTGACTTTCAATACGTACAATAACATTGCTGGTTTCATTCGCTAGGTTTTCACTGGCGTTTCTAAGCTCCGTTCTGGCTGTAATCATTTTCGGATGCAGCTGGCCATAGCGTTCATCTAATTCGTTTACTTTACTGCGTATATTGGTTTCGTCCTGCAGCAATTGATCTATTGTTTTGTCTTGCATAATTTGAGCAAGTGAAGAGAAATTTTTAGTCCCGTTTTTAATCCCTTGAATAAGAGCATACTCTTCACTTTTTATACTTAATTCAGTTTGCGCCGCCACTAAATTAGTATTCAGCGATTGTAGCTGAGTATTGGCCATGGCCCGTTGTTGATAACTGTTGATCAGGCCTTGTTGTTCTTGATATTCTTTAACCCGGCTTTCAGACTCATCTAGGTTCTTTTCTAGTTGTTGATATTGTGTGGTTAACCATTTTTGTTGATTTTGCACATCGGTTAAACGGGTGCTTAAGCCAAATTCAATGTACACATCTGCCAGCGCGTTAATAATATCAGCAGCTTCTTGGGGATCTTTCGATTGATAGTTGATAGTAATAATTTGATTTTTTTTGCCACCAGACACAACAATCTTTGCTGATATTGCGTCGGCAATCATTACTTTTAAATCACTATCTGAAAGTGGACCGCTTGCGTCACTTTCGTAACCAATAAGTATTTTAACCTCATCTTTGAGTGTTTTTATCCAAGAGGAGGCCGGTTGGTTTTTTTGTTGCGTTATTCTTGCTTTTTCAACCAAGCCCAAACGCTCAACCACTTTTGCAGTAATCGCACGGGAACGAATTATTTCATATTGGGTTTCAAAAAATAAAAACACCAAGGCCGATGCAATATACTGCTCTTCTCTATCAGCGTTAGGTTGGTAGGGGTCGGCCAATATTTTTGCCGTGGCGTTGTATACTGGATCAGTGTTTTGTGCTACGTAAATGCCCGTAAATAAGCATAGCAAGGTGATTAAACCAATAATCAATTTATTACGATTTAACATTCGTACATACTGACTTATGTCAAATTCTGTTACGACCTCTTGTTCGAAATTTACATTCGCTGAGTTTGTCGGTAATACCGGCTTAGTAGTGGTGATAGCATTCATGTTTGTATGTCCTTAAAAGAAGCTTGTGCCGATAGTTAATACATCGCCCGGTCTCACGCCGTCATTCAATAAAACTGAGTTGGTGCGGATCACATCATCTTCACTTTTTAACGATATTGATTTTGTGGACGCGCGCTCAGTGAACCCTCCTGCTAGTGTCACCGCTTTTTGTACCGTTAAGCCTTTTCTGTAGGCATAACTACCAGGCTGTTTGACTTCACCGTTAATATAAAAAGGGCGATATTCGGTAATAGTCACGGTTACACGAGGGGTTTTCAAATAGCCATTTAGGTACAATCTAACCAGTTCATTTTCTAATGCAGTCACAGTCAAGCCTTTAACGTTAACTTGGCCAATAAGTGGCATTGAAATCCTACCTGCGGTGCTTATTTTGACGTTTTCGATACTTAAGTCTGATTCGTTAAATATAGAAACCGATATTTGGTCATCAACAGAAAGCTGATAGTCATAATCGTTGTCAATTTGAGCGAAGGCGGCTTTGATGGGCATGATGCTAAGTAAAATGCTCATACAAAGTGTGAATATAAAACGGGGTGACTGCATGCTTACTACCTATTAGTGCTGATGTTAAAATATTCTATCTACGGATTATTTAAAATTTGTGGTGATTGATAATTCAACTTTATTTTTTGAAAAATCAGAAAATGCTGCGTTAGAGTTACGTGTTAAATGACGATAATCTAAATTAATGTATAACCATGGTTGTAGGCTGTGAGCGATACCCATTTCAAAGCGTTTTCGTGTGTCAGTGCTATTTTGTTCAAATCTATAGGCTGACTTATACTTATCATATCTCACGTTTAGCGAAGTAAGGGGTGTTACAGCGTGTTCCAAAGTTAACGAATAAGATGTATTAGTAGACCCGGCAATGTCTTGCTGAGCCGACTCGTCAGTTGACCTATCGACACCGGCAGTGACCTTATTAAAAGCATTGGGCTGCCACGTCAAGCCGACTAAATATGACAAGCCACTTAAATTTTCAGACCGCTCATCATCAAATTTTTTCGACTGGTAGCCGAGTTTAAAGATACCACTGGTAGCTGCGGTAGCTTCCCACTCTATACCAGCCAGATAGCGTGTGTCATTACTCGATCGATCGGTAAACTGTGTCACTTGCGTATAGTCATTAGTACCCATATTTGCCTCAAGCAACAATCGGGTATTGGATGCCATGCGATAGAAGAAAGTACTGCTTAAGCTAGTTTTATCCATGTCTCGAAAACGTTGTTCATCATTGCTGTAACGTCTCTGATCATGCGCTAGGCCAAACACAAATTGTCCGCTGCTGACTGAGGTGCCATAGTACAGTTCAGCCAGCACAGATTTACTAGTTATCTGGTTAAACTCATTATTTAATGAGAATACTGCGTTACTTGAACCCGGCTCTTCTATTTTCTTTTGATAGCCCAAAGTGAACTCGGAATTAACCCGCACACTGTGGTCGGTTAAAGCAGATACGCTAATGCCGTGATCATTATAATTATATTGAGAATTATTGTTATAAACAGCAAAATCACCCTGATAATCAAATTCAAACTGGTATTTATTAATATTGCTTAGATATTGTATCTGCGGTGAAAATATGGCCGATTTGTCAGAGACCTCATCGGAGCTTAGGGTGATGTTTGAATCACTTACTACCGATAAACCTGCGTTTAACAGCAAACCCTGCCGCTCCTCAGCTAACAACGATGATTGTAACAAAATTCCTACAAACAACATGTTAAAGGACAAACTGCAATTCTTTTTATTACGTAAACTACTCATTACTACGCACACGACCCTTTGACCTAATCCTGAAATTTAATATAAAAAGCACGGTATATTATTTACCTAAAACAGATCTTAGCAGATACAACGCTAGTGACTCAAGTACTATATATCCACACTGCAAGAAAAGAATGTTGTTAAAATATTGTGTATCCGAATTTGTGTTTCTTTAAGCCTCGATTTTCGTCAGTGTGTACCTAAACCCACAGAACCAAACGCTGTTAATTGCTAGCTAAACTGCATTTTATTGCTTGATTTAGCCGCTGAAATAGGCATTACTGACAGAGCCTCTCGCACAGTAGGATAATCGTGAATACTAGAAGAATATGTAATCAAAACGACGATACCCAGCGAATTAGTATACATTTTTTGACAGCTGATTTTACTGATCGAAGGCGGCTCAAAAGTAGTCAATTGACTGTGTATGAGTAAAATATTTTAGATAATTGTGATCATACATTTTACTGTACTTTTTCATCTCCATTTCCATTTCCATTTCCATTTCCATTTCCATTTCCATTTCCATTTCCATTTTATGAATGAGAAAATTTTGGTTGCTACATTTATCTTTTAAATTTTTTTGTCGTTTGCGAAAAGTACTCTCATTAGCCTTTAACATATGATCACTAGAAAATTAGATACCCACTACATTCTTTCTGTACGATGACCTACCAAGCCTATGCCATAACCGTGCCATAACCTTGCCATAGCTACACCACAGACTAATCAATCATTATGAAACCACATAAATAAATCTGGGTGTATACCGTTTTATATAACAACTTAAATGTTTTTCACTGAGCTATACATAGGTGAGGAGTCATTGATTTATGAACTGTGTGCTGCAAGTGTAGAATAAATCATCATTATTAATTTACTAGTTTTAATAGCTTTGCTGCAGTAATTGCACCAAATTAATTCAACCCATTTTTGTTATGGTGCAAGGCATTAGCTTAGACGTTATATATTGTAGTTACTGCTGGCGCTATCGATTCTCAATCATGGGCACTGCCATTAGCGCTTAGAGCGCTTGTTCTTTTTAGTCTCTTAGTAACGATTGAACCTTTGTTGTTGCAGCGTGCTTCGCGTATGTTCGCTTAAAGACCCTGCCCTGTCGATGATGGCCACTGCAAGCTCATCTACGTCTCTAAAGTGTCGGTAAAAGCTATTTGGTGCGATGCAAGCTTGCCGGGTAATTTCCCTGAGGCTAAGGCTCGACACGCTGCGTTTTGAGCACTTTGAGCATTTTGATTTACCGGAAAAAAGCTCGCGTTTATTTTAATGTCGAGCAGCAATTACAATCAATCGCTAAGAGACATCTCAATTTTAAGCTCCACTTGTTCGCCACCCAAATCTCAAGCAAACCGACACTATCAGGAAGAGTCACGAATGAATTATGCTCTCAGGTTGCAAATATAAATGAGGTTTACCACGTTTTTCAGTAAACCTTAAAACAGTGGGTATGTTGTAGTGTAAACGTTTAGAATTAATCAATTAAATTTATCTGTCATAACTATTAGATTGACGTTTTGAGTAAAACTAGAATAGCCATTTTTTCCATAAAACCTGGTATATGAGGGTTTTAATTTTAGGTATAGTGACTGCATACTAGAGCGTCGGCTTTTATTTTACTTTTCAATTTTAAACCTTAGCCAATTTCTGGTGCATGAACAGTAATGTAAATTCATTAATTACCCAGTGTGGACTCAGTATTCTTATCTTCGTTAAAAACCCAGAATTTAAGCAACAAGAACGTCATTGCTGGAGTCAGCAAACCAATACCTAATAAAGCATAGTAGGGCGATAATCCTAGTGCCTTTGTTGCTGTATATACCCATACAGCATTGAGCGCATAGCCTAAAAAGCTAACGCAAATAAAACGCAAGATTGCATTAAAGCTATTGTTTGATTTGCTTTTAGAAAAAGTCCAGTAACGCTGACCGAAATAGGATACGGTCAGTGCAAGTATATAAGCGAAGAAATTAGCTAGTTGTGGTGCGCTTATTTGCAATGCAATCAGCAGGGAAAATACTACGCCGTGAACAAGCGTTGCTATCGCCCCAATACTAAAAAATTTCAACAAAATTTGGAAGTGATGTTTAACGTTCATTATCAGGCGCTTCAAATCCAACAGTCTCCATTACTATATATATGGGTCGGGCTTTTATTTCGATAAATATTCT
>Ga0209712_10001765_pt1 | contig 18197 bp, 15 predicted proteins | sample ArcOceMetagenome_FD_187443 | JGI IMG/M metagenome (GOLD analysis project Ga0209712, IMG submission 187443) | Marine eukaryotic phytoplankton communities from Arctic Ocean - Arctic Ocean - Greenland ARC118M Metagenome (SPAdes) (version 2) | ecosystem: Environmental > Aquatic > Marine > Oceanic...
GTAGTCAAACTGTACTCAACAAAGTGCTCGCCTTAGCCATTAAAGAATGGAGCTACAAAGACAGCATCGACAACATCCGTCATATCGGCCCCATGGCAGAAGACTTCTATCAAGCCTTTGGTTTAGGCGAAAGCGAAACCGGTATTGCCACTTTAGATACCAGTGGTGTGGCACTGGCTGCTATTCAGGGGTTAAAAGCTGAGCAGGATGAAGCTCTGGCTGTGCGCGATGAACAATTAGCAAAACAAGACACAGAGATTCTCAATCTAAAACAACGACTTACCGAGCTAACCCAAATGGTCCAACGCCTGGCCGCCAAAGACCAACTGGCTTTCGTTAATTAAGCTTGTGCCTTTACTTTTATTAATAGCATCATTATGAAATATAGCCACACTTTACTGCTCACCAGCCTCACTTTATTAGGCTGCAGCCTCACCGTCTTAGCAGCAGACAATCAATCCGCCACCCTCGACATTAATAGCCGGGGGATGAGTGCCACCGCTCCTAATTTTGCGCCGTTATATACCTGTTTTCAGCGCGTACTTGGTATGTAAACGGTTAGTGAAGATAATCCTCCCACCGTCTCCTGATCGCTCAGTGATCTTGCCCCATTAAAATGGACATTAGTGTAAAGAAAGCTGACAGTCCACTATCGCAGTAAACCAGTGTTAGCCACAAAAGTTGTCGACCGTCTCTTCATCACTCTTTGCCGTCAGTCAAGTTTGATTAATCGTATGATGATTTTGTGCTCAATATAGTCTGATAGTTTGAATTATCTTACGTCAGCTTTAGGTCGTCAGTTGCTATTTTGCTAACGGCAAGTTTTCCGACAAAGGAGGCATAAGCGTGATTATAGTATGGCCTTCTATCTAACACTTAAAGTCGTATACCATTTTTTTAAAACTTATTTGACACCTAGATTTAACACTGACACTAGACGGACAGGCTTTTCCTGTACAAGCAATAAGTTGCCATTAAATTAAAGTCAGTCTTGTCTCAATCTAGGTTTATCGTATAGATCAGGGATTGTGTTTATTCTTCATATACTCTTGCCGTTCAATATCGACTGCACCCATGGAAACTGGTTTAAAATAAGAATACCTCCAATCTCTCCTGGCCGCTCAAAGCCTATCGATAAATCTAATTTTCTTATAAATGCAATGTGCTCGAAGCTACCCTTATGATGCGAACAAGTTTCAAACTTTTAGGGATAGAAAAATATAAAACATCTCTGTTTAACGTTAGCCAGATACATTTAATACTGTGATAAGTTGTTTAGACAGAGTGACATAAAGGACCGTATGAAACATTCCGCAGAATTTGTTTTGCTATTAGTTAGCTTTGACATCTCATTATTAGCATCTCCAAAACTCGATTTCAGAGCGTTTTTCATAGAAACTGCCACATTAAAGACGTAAATCTACCACTTTATAATATGCCCTTATGGAGCTTACATTGAGAGCCTAGTGTTAACTGCCAAAACAGCCGTAAACAAAGCATTAATGTGTTTAGCCTTAGTGTAAGTAAGCTATTTAAAGTATGATTGTTGGGCAATTAACAAAAGCAAAATCGAAAATGCTTATATTCTCCAAAGCGCAGTAATTAATTCCGTAAAAGTGGTGTTTAGATTTGATCAAAATTAGTCAAAAACTATATATCAGAGTAGCTCTAGCTATTGCATTTGTAGCAGTAGTGGTATCGCTCCTTGTTTCAGTATTATCCTACTATTTTGGTTTAGAAACTAGGCAACAGGCTAGTTACTTGTTTGCAGAACAAATGTCAAAAACGGTAGAAAAAACTGCCGTTATTGCGGCATATGTAAATGACGCAGAACTAGCTCAAGAAATCGTTAACGGCCTTGCCGTCAACCCGACCATAAAAAGTGTTAGGCTTAATAACGACGTAGGGTTAGCAGTTACCGCAGGCGAATTAACTGGCAATTCAGAGGGGATTTCTTCAGCTTTAAATCATCCTTTTATAGAGGATGTGCAAGTGGGTGTATTAGAAATCTATTTAGATGAAAAATTTATCCAACAACAAACAGAAAACGCCACACAAAAAGAAATATTTATCTTGTTATCTCTTTCGTTAATCTTAGCTTTTTTTGTCTCTATACTCGTTCACAATAGGCTCACTAAACCCATTCAGAAGCTAATCGACAATTTTGAACATATGGATCCACATAGCCCAACCACAATGCGTATATTGCCCTACAAAGGCAAGGATGAAATTGGCAAATTAATCATTGGGATTAATGCATTGATGCATGAGATACATCATTCATTTAATGTGGAAAGAGACTTACGCGTAAAAACTCAGACCCTCGAAAGTAAATTCAGACTGATATTTGAACAAGCAAGTGCAGGAATTTGCTTGGTCGATGATGCAGATACAATCACCACTTTTAATCCCGCTTTTGCTGCTTACTTTACGGCACAAGACAGCGATGAAGTGAGTACTTTGCATTTCCCCACACTACTGACAAATACAGATAAGTTGCAACAACTGTTGCGAGAGATACGTAACCAATCCAAAGTTGGTCAAGTTGCCTTGGATATTGAATGTAAGGTGGGTGACAAACAAAAATGGATGCATTGTTTGTTTGCCAAAGTCACCGATCAACGGGTGCAACAGCGAGATACTCATAGTTCTATTATCGAAGTCATTCTTTACGACGTAACTGAAAGAGCAGAACGAGAACTACAGACTCGCTTCGAAGCAGATCACGATCTGTTAACACACTTATTGAATAGGCGCTCTGGCGAGAAAAAACTACATAAAATGTTGTTCTTTAGTATCAAAAAGCAACAACCTTTTGTATTGATGATGATTGATTTAGACAAGTTCAAGCCTATTAACGATACCTATGGGCATGAGGCGGGCGACAAAGTATTACAGGAAATAGCCAAACGAATTAAAATAAAATTTAGCGCAGATGATAACGTTTGCATTCGCTGGGGAGGCGACGAGTTTGTCATCGCTTTTCACTTGGATGATGCCGACAATAAAACAATCAAAAATCAAGCCGAAGCATTGTTAGCAGAGATACAGCAACCTATTCAAATACAACCAGATGTTAGTTGCATCGTAGGGGCAAGCATTGGCTTAGTTATTGCTCCAGAGCATGGCAAAGTATTACATGAGTTATTAGTTAATGCTGACAACACTATGTACGACGTTAAAGAAAAAGGGCGGGGCAACGTTGAATTCTATTCACCTAAGCACTAGCTGCCTTCTCTCAGTTTGATTATCAACAAGTGTATTATTTAAACGTCCCCAAAAAGGGGCGTTATCTGACTCTGGATATTTAATGCCGCTAGCAAATGGCAAACTCTCATCATGCAGGTTTTCATTAAAAATATCGGCTTTGACAAATAAGTGATACATGGACTGTGAAATCAACATATGATCTAACAAGTTACGTTTACCGTGATGCAGATGACTAAATTCCAAATTCAACATGTAGATCACGACATGGAGATCATAAAGTGCAGACTAGCGCAACCTTGGTACTTTGTGAGTTGCTAGTAAGACGAGTTACACCCTTGGGGCACCGTTCAGAAACGTCTGCGAATGGCTGCCAGCCTTTATCACTATTTTCATTGTCCCACTGCATCAAAATGCTATCCACTGCTGCAATAGCATAACCGTTTCCAGACCATGCATAATAATAGGCCCCTCTAGGCAAAGTGGTTAACAGTTCAATCTGTCCTGTTTTAGGATGATAACTTTTCAATTGCCATTGAATATCATCCCCCTCTCCAATAGAAGCGGTGTAACTCATTAATGATGAGTGTGGTATCGCAAACAAACTTGGACCAATTTTTTCGTCTAACACTTGGCTAGTCTGAGAACGAACATCGGCCAACTGCAACGTATGAGGTTCTCCTAAGACAAACAATATCACCCGGTTTTTATCTATCCATGCGTGGTATCCCACAGGGTTTACAGTCGTTAATAACTCGCTTGCTGGCTCAGCAGATTGCTGTTCAGGATATAAGGGGTAGCGCCATAGTTTTTGTTTATCATTGGCAGCCCTTATCACAGAAAAGCTTTCACCACTGGGCATTAATGTTGGTGAATACTCACTCTCATCCGATTTTGTCAAATTTAAAACCTGACCAGTATCAAGTGAAACAAGCATGCTGTCAGTTTGTTCGACCTTATTGTTGGTTAGCGCTGCGGTATAAAGTAGTGAATCACCATCAGGTAAAAACAAAGGCTGGTTATCGTATTCTGCTCGAATGGTAAGGGCTTTAAGATGACTCACCTCTAGTCGATTATCTTGCAGTACTAAATCACCAATATAAATATCAAAGCCCGGCATCTTGGCCGATACCGAGAAAATCAAAAGTCCTAATAAACTAGTTACAAGTTTCATTTTTTTCGCTTTGCCTTTCGCAAACATTTCAACAGCCCCTAATAATGTAATTTCGCTTAAAACGAACCTGCGGATAGCGGATACCCTCTACCAATTGTTGAATATCATTAGGCGTATCCGCAGTGAACCTTATTACCTTGAAAGCTACCACAAGGTTTACCAACATACCTATTGTGATTATTCCTTTCAGCAATACATCAAACCGTCAAAAGCTTAAGTAACAGATGAATGTTAGCTTACTTTGTTTACCCACCAACATCACATACTTCACTGTATGAGATGATTTTCATAGCTTGTTATTGATATCTATTCTTCGGATAAGAGTCAAAAACAAAATCTCCAAAAAAAATGCACGCCGAATTTATTGCATTTAATTGCCGAATTTATCTTAGGCTAGCATGGCCATAATGGGCTAGGATAATTAACATAAAATTAACTTTTAGTTTTTTGTTCAAGCTATTAAATCAATAACTGGTATCTACATGGAACAGTCTAAAGTCAGAATGGGAATGGTCGGTGGCGGCCAAGACGCTTTTATTGGCGCAGTGCATCGTATGGCAGCCAATCTAGATGGCAATATTGAATTGGTATGTGGTGCTTTCAGTTCAGATCCGGCTAAAAGTGTATCCTCTGGCAAAAAGCTATATTTACCTGCTGAGCGCTGTTATGCAGATTATGTACAAATGTTTACTGAAGAAGCTAAGTTACCTGTTCACCAAAGGATGCAGTTTGTTTCTATTGTTACGCCTAATCATTTGCATTTCCCTGTCGCAAAAGCTGCGCTAGAAGCTGGGTTTCATGTACTGAGTGATAAACCTGCCACCTTCACACTTCAAGAAGCATTAGATCTTGCAGATGTTTTAAAAATCTCTAGCCAACTATACGGGCTCACTCACACATACAACGGCTACCCTTTGATTAAACAAGCTAAACACTTGGTAGCGACGGGTGTATTAGGCAAAATCACAAAAGTGGTAGTGGAATACAGCCAAGGCTGGTTGGCTAACAAAAATGATGAAAGTAGCAAACAAGGACAGTGGCGGGTTGACCCTGCAAGGGCAGGTGTGAGCTGCTGTATGGGTGACATCGGGGTACATGCTGCAAATTTGGCTGAATACGTAACAGACTCAAACATTTCAGCCATGTGTGCAGATTTAAACTCTGTGGTTGATGGCCGCGTATTGGACGACGATGGCACTGTATTATTGCGCTTTGATAAAGGTGCTCGTGGGGTGTTGATGTCTAGTCAGATAGCAGTAGGCGAAGAAAATAACCTTCGCTTGCGGGTATACGGTGACGAAGGCAGTCTCGACTGGTCACAAATGGAACCCAATAGTTTATGGCTTAGGTCTAACAATAAGTCTACCCAACTTATCCGTACTGGCGTAGGGGAGTTTTGTCCCGCTGCGCAGGCAGCGATACGCACTCCTGCTGGGCATCCTGAAGGTTATCTAGAAGCTTTCGCCAATATTTACCAAAATTTTGCCATTCAAATTCAGGCATTTGAGCAAGGGATCCCATGCTCAAATGAAGCGTTTGACGTACCAGGCATTGACCAAGCAATCCGTGGCATGGCGTTTATCGAAAACACGGTGAAGTTTAGCCAGTCTGACATTAAATGGCATGACTTCGATTTATCCCCCTTAACAATTTCAGGAGTAGCCTAATGAAACAAATAAAAGGCCCAGGTATATTTCTGGCGCAATTTGCTGGCGATGACAGTCCGTTTAACTCTTTCCCTGAGATTTGCAAATGGGCAGCAGGATTAGGTTTTAAAGGTATTCAAATTCCTACATGGGAAGCTCGATTATTCAACTTAGAAACAGCGGCAAATAGCCAAGACTATTGCGACGAAATTAAAGGTATCGCAAGCCAAGCGGGGCTAGAAATCACCGAGCTTTCTACCCACTTACAAGGCCAGTTGGTTGCTGTAAACCCTGCCTATGATGAAATGTTTGACGGCTTTGCACCCAAACAAGTACAAAATAACCCTAAGGCACGTACCGAATGGGCAATTCAACAAATGAAATACGCAGCTAAAGCCAGCCAACGTTTGGGCTTAAAAGGTCATGCCACTTTTTCAGGCGCTCTATTATGGCAAAATATCTACCCGTGGCCTCAGCGCCCTGCCGGTTTGGTTGATCAAGGTTTTACAGAATTGGCCAAAAGATGGTTACCTATTTTAAACGCCTTTGATGATGCCGGTGTAGACGTATGTTATGAGTTGCATCCGGGTGAAGATTTGCATGACGGCGTAACCTTTGAGCGTTTCTTAGAGGCGGTCGACAATCATCCTCGAGCCAATATTTTATATGACCCCAGCCATTTTGTTTTACAACAACTCGACTACCTTGCCTTTATCGATATTTATCATGAGCGAATTAAAGCCTTCCATGTAAAAGATGCAGAGTTCACTCCTAATGGACGATGTGGAGTATATGGCGGCTATCAAGATTGGATAGATAGGCCGGGGCGCTTCCGCTCCTTAGGCGACGGTCAAATCGACTTTAAAGCTATTTTCAGCAAAATGACCCAATACGATTTTGATGGTTGGGCAGTAATGGAATGGGAATGTTGCATTAAACACCCACTCGATGGGGCAGCAGAAGGCGCTAAATTTATTAGCGAACACCTGATTAGACCAACCGATAAAGCCTTCGATGATTTTGCTGGTGTAGAGCAAGACGTTGAAATGAATAATAAAATACTCGGCATTAAATAAGGTAAAAAATATGGATGCGACAGCCAACATTTCTGAAAAAGACGCCAAGCGTATTTTTCGTATAAGTTGTATAGCCCTAATAGTGACGTCTATGACCTTTGCTATTAGAGCAGGAATATTAGGTGACTTAGGTCAACAATACGGCTTAAGCGGAAAAGAACTTGGCTGGATAGCCAGTATGGCCTTTTTAGGTTTCCCTGTTGCCATGATTTTTGGAGGAATATTATACAACGTCATCGGCGCTAAATTGATTATTTGGTTAGCTTTTATTGGTCATGCCTTAGGTATTGTATTAACCATTTTAGCCGATGGATTTTGGGGTTTGATGATTTCAACTTTCCTAATTGGTATCGCTAATGGTTTGGTAGAAGCTGGCTGCAATCCAATCATTGCGCAACTTTATCCCAACAATAAAACCACTATGTTAAACAGGTTTCACGTTTGGTTTCCTGGCGGCATTGTGATTGGTTCACTCGTATCTGCAGGTATGACACAAATGGGATTAGGCTGGGAGGCACAAGTTGCCACCATGTTAATCCCTACCGCTATTTACGGCATCATGATGTTAGGTTTTGAATTCCCTGAATTCAACCAAGAAGAAAATTCAACTAGCGGCAATTTAAAAGCTCTGTTCAATCCTATATATCTGTTCTTAATCTTTTGTATGACCATGACGGCTGTAAGTGAATTTGGTCCAGGCCAATGGATTAATCAAATATTAAGTGCATCGGGTGCACACCCTATGCTTATCTTAGCCTTGATTACCGGCATTATGGCTGTTGGACGTTTCTATGCAGGTCCACTGGTACATAAACTAAGCCCCGCTGGCGTATTATTTGTTTCAGCAATATTGACTAGTTTAGGATTATTCCTAATGACTCAGCTGCAAGGCAGCAATGTTTATTTTGCCGCTGTTGTATTTGCTTTAGGAGTCACGTACTTCTGGCCAACTATGATTGGCTGTACCAGTGAATATATACCCAAATCAGGCGCGTTAGGCATGTCACTAATGGGTGGAGCAGGTATGTTTGCCGTTGGTATGTGGAATCCAGTAATAGGTGGTTGGATAGATTCAGCGGCAAAAGAAGCTGAAATTGCTGGTTTAACTGGTAACGATTTAGCTCTTGCTTCAGGCCAAGCGGCACTAAATAACTTACTTTATTTCCCACTTGCTTTGATTGTTATTTTTGGTGGGTTTTACTGGTTTATGCGTAAAGCAAATTCTGAGTCGACAGTGGAATAATGACCTAGTGTTGCTAACTATAAACGCTCGTTTAAAAGAGCATTGAGGAGATTGATATGCCCACTAATTCAAATATAACCGAATTAGAGAAAAAGACATGTGACGAAGATAATCGCCGTGTGTTTATGAAAAAGATGGCCGCTTTATTTGGTGCAACAACTGCAGCAGCTGTGTTGTCGGGTTGCAGTGTGCCTATGGCTCAGCAATTTGCAGCACAAAGACCTAAGCCACCACAAAATGGTAAGTTGTTTTCAGAACATGAATTGACTGTTCTTTACAGCCTGTGCGAAACCATATTGCCTAAAACGGACACTCCTAGTGGAGTCGAAGTTGGCTGCCATGAATTTGTTCCGCATCAGCTGCAACACTGCCACACTAAACAACAGCAAGATGACTGTATCCAAATCATAAATACTGTGGACATGCAGGCGAATAATGAATTTGGTAAAACCTTTCCACTATTGCAACCACAGCAACAGCAGCAACTTTTAACAAAAATTGAAATTGATGATAAGTCGTCAGATATTCAAAAAGAACAATTTAGTTTTCTAAAAGCGCTCATAGTATTTGGCTATTTCACCTCTGAGGTAGGTGCGACTCAAGCGCTCAATTATCAAGCTGTACCTGGTAGTTTTATCGGTTCTATACCCGCTAATTCAGACACAAAATCTTGGGGTTCACTGGCTTATTATTAATTTTTGATGATCACAGCAAACGGACTTAATCGAACAGGATGACGAGTAAATTATATGACAACAGATTTATATATTCACGAAAGTGACCAAGTATACGACGCCATAGTAGTAGGTTCAGGTATTACCGGAGGCTTTGCAGCCAAAGAGTTTTGTGAACGTGGCATGCAAACTTTAATGATAGAGCGCGGACGCGTCGTCGAACATCGAAAAGATTATATTACCGAAGGCAAAGCTCCTTGGGAGTTTGAAAACCGTACCAAAGTCGACAATTTACTCACTGAAGAAAAATACGCTGTACAGAAAAAATGTTATGCCTTCAGTGATGCGACCAAACACTTTTTTGGCAATGACAAAGACTTACCTTATAGCACTGAGGAAGGCACTGGCTTTGACTGGATAAGAGCCAATCAATTAGGTGGCAAATCTCTTCTGTGGCATCGCCAATCTTATCGTTTCAGTGATTTTGACTTTTCTGCCAATAAAGCAGATGGACATGGCAATGATTGGCCTATTCGATACAAAGATCTTGAATCTTGGTACAGCTATGTAGAAACATTTGTTGGTATAAGCGGTAGCGATGAAAACCTTGAACAATTACCAAACAGCGAGTTTTTGCCACCACTTGAAATGACCGCACCTGAAATACATGTAAAGCAGAAAATCGAGCAACACTTTCCCGATAGGCAACTGATTATGGGCCGCACTGCCCACTTAACTAAGCCTACACAACTACATTTAGAACAAGGTCGGGTGACTTGCCAAGCAAGAAGCGAATGTCATAAGGGATGTTCTTTTGGCGCTTATTTTTCTACACAAAGTTCCACTCTTCCTGCTGCTGCTAAAACAGGTAACTTGTCTATTGCCCCTAACAGTGTTGTGCATAGTCTAATCTATGATGAAAAAACCAAACGTGTTAAGGGTGTCAGGGTTGTTGATAACGACGACCTGAGTACCCGTGAATATTTTGCTAAAGTGGTTTTTTTATGTGCTTCGACTTTGGGTTCTGCACAAATCATGCTGAATACCAAAACTAAATCTTTCCCAAATGGTATTGCTAATAGCTCTGGAGTGCTCGGCCATTATTTGATGGATCACAATTTCAATGCGGGGGCCATCGGCACTGTTGAAGGTTTTGAGGATGAATATTACTCAGGTAGGCGGCCTGGGGGCATTCTAGTGCCTAATTTTCAGTACAAACCTTCATTATATAAGCAAGGTTATGTCCGTGGTTATGGATTAGCAGGTGGTAGCCACCGAGAAAATTGGCCGACCAACGCCCATCAACCAGGTATAGGCGCAGACTACAAAACCAAGCTGACCAAACCAGGAAGGTGGAGAATGGACCTTAACGCACAAGGCGAAATGTTACCTCGTTTCGATAATTACATGGCTCTGCACCCCACTAAAACAGATAAGTGGGGTATACCGCTGATACATATTGACTGCACTTGGTCAGAAAACGAAAAATTAATGATGGCAGACGCCGAGCAAACTGCGGTAGATATGCTAACCAAAGCGGGACTGATAGAAATTGAGAGTTATAATTCGGTCGATACAAGGAACCCGGGTATCGCCATTCATGAGGTAGGCACGGCGAGGATGGGACGTGATCCAAAAGACTCTGTGCTAAATAGTTTCAATCAATGTCATGATGTGGACAATTTGTTTGTAACCGATGGAGCCAGCTTTTGTTCAACTGCGGTACAAAATCCCTCTCTTACATTTATGGCAATAACAGTCAGAGCTGTAGACTATTGTGTGAAAGAGATGAAAGCCAGGAGGATATAAATGACTCTAAAAAAAAGGCTAACTATTGTTAGCCTTTTTTCCTGAGTAATAAACGCTTCAATTTATTTTTGGCAGGTGTCCATATAGTGAAGGGTTTTCTGGGCGCCACTGTTATTACATGAGCGAAATCTCTCTCGGTTAACTTTACTTCTCCACCATGGGCCAACATCATAGAAGTAGGTCCTAAGGCCTGCATTTTTAAAATCGAAGCAAGATATTGTTTAGGGTAATTTACTGGAATAGGTGGAATAAAACGGTCTTTAACTTTGACTAATAAGTCTGCCACATAGATCCGTTTAGAAGGTAGATGCAACACCGATAAGTCACGATCTGTGTGACCTGTAGTCGCCAAAACACACCACTCATCAAAACCGGGGACTTTGTCTTGATCAGACAATGCATAATCAGTTTTCAGATGAGGTGAATACCATAAATTTTTTCTGGTTTTGCCCATTCTGCTAGCCACCCAAGTGGCTAGAGCAATATCTACCAAGTGCATAAACCTGCCACTTAGTCCTGCATACCACTGGCTCGACATATTAGCGCTAGCAATCTTACAACCAGTTATTTTTTGTAATTTATGCGCTGCACCCGCATGGTCTGGGTGCATATGGGTAACCACAATCAGTTTTAAATCGGCGAAAGGTCTGCTTAATTCACCAGTAACAAATCGCTCAAGCATACCTATATCTGCACGACAACAACCATCAAGCAACAATAATTTTTCTGGATACTCAACCAAATAAATCGATTGTATATGTCCTTGTAACTGATGAATTTTCAAAACAAAAATGCTTTAATTTTTATCACCAGAATCAACTTGTTGTTCAATATATTGAATAGCCTTTTGTAAACTGCCAAAGGCGCTAACTAAATTTTCTCGGCCTTTATTCATCAGTTCTGGATCGTTGTTTTCGGACATCATCCACACCCAAGTGCGGATTAAAGATTCTGGAGGTACATTATTCATGGTGGTCTTTGTATCTCTTATTATTGTTGAATAATCAGTTAACATTATATCGTGCAAAATCTAGGTAATCGAGTAGTGTTTTAATATTAATAATACGCTTAGTGTTACAATTTTATGGCTATTAGCTTAGATTATTTACCGAATAAATCTTTCATAAGTCACCAAGGATCAGAATGATAAAAATGGTAGTCGGGTCGAAAAACCCAGTAAAAATAAACGCCGCTAAAACAGCAATATGTGACGTATTTCCTTTAGAAGAAGTGGAATGTGTTGGCGTAAATGCTCCCTCGAGCGTAGCTGAACAGCCGATGACAAGTGAAGCAACACAGCTTGGCGCCATTAACAGGGTTAAATACTGTCAACAGCACACCCAAGCAGATTTTTATATCGCGATTGAAGGTGGCGTTGATGAATTCGAGTACGGCCCTGCCACTTTTGCTTTTGTTGCAATAGCCAGCCTAGAAAGCATGTCTATTGGGCGAAGTTGTAACCTGCCTTTGCCGCCCGTAATTTATCAAGCACTCAAAAACGGCGAAGAGCTAGGCCATGTTATGGACAGATTTTTTAATACTGACAACGTCAAACAAAAGGAAGGTGCTATTGGCCTTTTAACCAATGGCTTAGCCACAAGAGAAAGTGTTTATCGCCAAGCTATCTTGCTTGCTATGGCTCCATTTGTTAATCCAGATTTATATAATCAATAAACGCGCATATCTTATTTAACCTGAACTAGGGTTAAGACGTACTGCTTCCTCAAAAATAACTCTAACAAAAACAATATGTAGAACATTATAATTAATTTACTAGCTCATTGAGTGCATCCAGTGCTGATATTATTGCGTTTAACAAGGCGAGCTTGTAAAGGAATAGTCAGCTATTGAGAGCAAGTTCAACGAAGTTAAGCGCAATAATAGCGGTGCTGGACGGTATGGCTTACCCCGAGTTCAGGTTATTTAGTAACTGTGCATATGAGTGATGGCTAATACTTGTCTGAAAACCTTGGTTTTCTAAATTTTGCTGGTATCGTGTTGCCACAATTAAGTCATTGTATATTGAGTCAAAAAACCACAGAGGTTAGACATGCAAAAAGCACCCAAAGAATCGAATTTTTCTCTCTCCAAATATTTAAGCAAAGTCGAAATCTTTGGTTGGGGACTATGCATTTTTTCAATGATGACAATTGTCTTTGCCAAGCAGCTTTCTCCTGAAACTGAGCCTTATGGGTGGATTGGCGCGATAATTGGTGCTGGTATCATTGGTTGGGGAATGGCACGTAAACACAAACGAGGTTAAGCCGAATCGCCCTTTAATCTTTGAACATTAATGTCACCACTACACCAGATTTGTCTTTAAGATTATCTATTCTGATATCGCCTTGATGATATTGCGCAATAATTTTGGCGATATACAGACCTAAGCCCAAATGAGGTTGCTCGGTGTTTTGTTGTTTGCGCACTGAAACCATAGAATCAAGTAATTGGTGCTGCATATTCTCAGGTAATAGGTTGCCTTGGTTGGCGATAGTCAGCACATAACTTTGGTCGGCATTTACCATTTGAAGATTAATAACAGAATTTGCGTCACTAAATTCAACCGCGTTCGCAATGATTTTATCTAACATCTGGGCGAATAATTCAGGCGCTCCGTGAAAAGTCGAATTAGACACCGACACTTGCACATCAAACTTTCTCGTGGCGTAGGCTAAACGATAACCTGCAACGCAGCCTTTCAATAATTCTTCTAAATCAAATTTTTCGCGGTCGTTGCTTTGAATCGCTTGCTCTAATCGCGTTGCTTCACTCATGTTTGAGAGTATTTTACTTAACCTAGTAATACCTTGTTTCGCACGGTCAACGTATTGTTTGCTCTCTGGGTTTTGTTGTTCCAACAACAAATTGTCTAAAGAGGAATTAACAATCGCCACAGGGGTGCGTAATTCATGAGACAAACGAGAAGCCATATTCTCTAAATAAGTATTGTATTGGCTGAGTCGACTTAACACATGAGTAAAGGTGCGGGATAAGTCGCCTATCTCGTCACGTGTAGTCGAAGGGACAATGTCTCCAATAATTTTGCCTTGTTGATCAATCGCACTTTCGGTTTCATTTCTAAGCTTACGAATACGCCAAGAAATACGTGAAGCGATTAAAAATAACGCCAATGTACTGATTAAAATAACCAGTAAAATATAATGAAATTGTTGTTCAAGCGCTTTGTTTCTTAGAGTACGAATACCATTGGTGGTTTGTTCTACAACTACGGCTCCCATCACCGCTTCGTCAATATAAATAGGATGGGCAGCTGACATAATTACCGCTTTATTATCTGAACTTAAGCGCCACAAAGAGCTTGGTTTACCATTTAGTGCTTGGCTTATATCTTGCCCTTGTAAAGCAAATGCGTCACGCAGGTCATCTACAAAATCAGCAGGTGGTTTAGTCAATATTTGATAATAAAGCGGTAACAACCAGTTGTTTTCTATATATTTCCACCAGCCATTCGGTTGGTTTGAATCCGTATTGTCTAATGGGCCACTTAGTGAGTTACTCTGTACCCCAATTGACCTTTGAATATTGCCTGAACGTGCGAGAACACGCATATGTTTATCCACCACCCACACCCTAGCGTTTGAGTATTTAAGTCCTTTAAGGATTTTTTCAATTTCAGGCGAGGGCACTAATACTGTGCCTAGGGAGTCCAGTTGAGACGGGTTGGCGCTGCCCATTATGTGTTCCACTGCTCTAGTTTGTGGATCATCAACATCAACAATTGCAAAGGCAATTTTGCTGGATATCATGGCTAGAGGAAAACGTAATTCGAGTTGGTAACCGCTTGAGGTGTTACGCCATTGGCCCTGAATCTTAGTTTCTAAACGTTCTGGTTGTAATGAGTCTAAGTTATCTTTTAGCAAATATGCATTCACCCAACCAGGTTGTGATGGTGCAATGATATAACGCTGAAACAAACCATTTTGATCTGTCATGGCTATTTGTAAATGATCATTCTTATCAATACGTAAACTATTGGTTGGCCTGAGCAATACATTGTCATCTGTCACATCAAACATCGCATACAAAAACTGGGCGTACTGTCCCACCATATGTTTAAAGTGCAGGCTATCTAGTTGATAATCTTGAATAGGATCAATTAGATTTTGTTGGCCGTAGGCAATGGCTAAGTGCCGATAGTCTTGCCAATCGTCTAACTTTCCATCTAATTGAATAGGGTAAGCAATTTTATGCGCGTATAAATCAGTACCAGGTTTAACATCGGTTAAATACGAGGATTGGCTATCAAACAAAGCAGGACGTTCATGTAAGGCAGTTGCTACAGCGCGGGCCGTACCCACCATAGTTTGTTCTTGCCCGATACGCAGATAGGTTTCCATTTCCCACACGTATTGATAGCCAAGCCAAGGAATAGTCAGTAAAAAAGAGGAGAAAAACAATAATTTAAGGCGCAAGCCAAAACGAAGTCGACTCATCTACTTAGCAGCCACAGCGGATAGTTTAGCAGTGTAAACATGCTTAAATACTTTTCCATCGATAACCCATACCGTAAACAGTCTCCACACAATCAAAATGTTGGTCTACCAGCATAAATTTTTTACGAATGCGTTTGATATGCGAGGTAATGGTGGTGTCATCCACTACCATTTTTGATTCATCCATCAGCTGTTGACGACTTTTAACATGTCCCGAAAATTTAGCAACAGCGTGCAACATCCAAAACTCAGTGACAGTCAATTCGATACTCTGCCCTTTCCAACTGACTGTCATACGTTTGCTGTCCATCAGCAAATCACCAGTTTGAATAAGGTCAGTTTGTGTCTGCGGCCTGTCTAACAACTCTGTACGTCTAAACAACGCTGCAATTCTGGCTAATAAATGCGGCAAACTGATATCCTTGGTTAGATAATCATCAGCGCCCATACGCAAACCACAAATAGTGTCGTAATCATTATCTCGTGCAGTAAAAAAGATAATAGGCAGAGTCTTAGATAAACTTCTCAATTGCTGACAAACAGCAAAACCGCCATCAATTTCATCCTCAAGGCCAATATCGATGATGGCCAGATCTGGTAATTTCTCAGAGAATGCTTGCTCTGCACTGCGCCGATTAGCATAAGGTTGTACTTCATAACCATGCTTATTAAGAGCAGCAATATAATTTTCTCTAAGTGCTTGGTCATCTTCAACCAAGGCAATACTTTTTGACATAACCTACGCCTGTTTATTTGCTTTTTTTATTTTTGGAAATTAACTATATCGTAAAACTTGTTTAGGTTAAGTCGATAAATTGCTGAAAAGTGCAATTTCCATTTTTTCGCCACAATTGACCTCAAGATTGCCATATTGTCTCCCTGAATCAGCCACACAATCTTTGTTTACTAGAGAGGAACAAACAACCTACCTCTTGGAGAAAACAATGAAACAGATGAAAAAAATAAATACTAAAATCACAAACGCTATCGTATTCACCTGCTTATTATCTGGCAGCGCTATTGCTGAACAACGTCATAAAGAAGAAAAAACTAATGAAATAATTGGCTTGAGTTCTGGTGTAATAATCGGTGCTGCAGTAGCTGGACCAATAGGCGGAATAATTGCAGGCATATTTGGTGTGATGTTAGCTGAAGACGTAAACACTGATAAAAGATTAGAAACAGCTAACAAATCACTGCAACAAAAAGATCAACAATTATTTGTAATGCAACAAAATTTTGAACAGGTAAAAGAACGCGCAATAGTGCAAATTGCTTCAATGGATAGTGCCTTGGATCAGGCTACTTTTAAACAGAGAGCCACTGAAATTGAAAGTAATATTCAATTTAAAACCGCCTCTTATGTTTTGGAGGAACACTATAAGTCGCAACTCGACTTGATAGCTCAAACCCTGCAAAAAAATTCCAAGTTAAGTATTACCTTATCCGGCTTCTCTGATAAACGTGGCGATAGCACATTTAACCAAGCCCTTTCAGAACAACGTGCGTTAACAGTCAAAAATTACTTATTAGATAATAACGTTAGAAAAGAGCAAGTAATCACTAACTCATTTGGAGAGTCTTCACTGGTTAGCGCAGGTAAACATTTTGAAGATGACTTTTTTGACCGTCGAGTCATGCTAAAAGTATCTGATGACCAAACAGAAATGACAGCGGCCAATCAATAAGGAAACATATTATGTTATCACTACCTAAACTTGCCGTTGTTAGTTTGGTGGTTATTGCAATAGGGGCACTGCAATTTGCGGTGCCCGCTTTTACCAGCAAACAAACCGCGTCTCCCATTTCAAATGCAATCGGAGCACAAACAGAACCATCCAATAACACTTTAATCAATCAACCTATAAATGATTATCAAAATGCACAAAGTGGCACTCTATATTTTATACTACAACAATCTAGTCAAGGTGAAATAGTCCAGCAGCACTTCCTTAGTCCAGTACTTAAAACCAAAGTTGATATAAAAGTAACAGGTATTGTTGCTCGCACTAAACTTACCCAAACCTTTAAAAATGTCGGTGAAAATTGGGTTAATGCTTTATACGTATTTCCCTTGCCAGAAAATGCAGCAGTCGACCATTTGTTGATGACTGTGGGTGAGCGCAAAATAGAAGGAAAGATTAAGGAGAAAACAGAAGCAAAAAAGATTTATCTTCAAGCCAAAGCGCAGGGGAAAAAAGCCAGTTTAGTAGCGCAACAGCGACCCAATATGTTTTCTAATTCCATCGCCAATATAGGTCCTGGCGAAACAATTAAAGTGAGTATTGAGTATCAACAAAAGCTAAACTTTGACCAGCAGCAATATAGTCTGCGTTTTCCGATGACCTTTACACCTCGATACTTCCCCAGCGGAACAAATGAAGAACAACACATACAAGCAGAACTCTCTCAGAGCCATTATCTCCAGCCAGGGAACGATATTGATTTACAGGTCAATTTGCATGCTGGTTTTGAAATACAAAATATTAAAAGTGAATTCCATCCTATCAATGTTAAGCAGCTATCAGATGGTAGCCATCATATCCAGATTTCAAAAGACAACTTAGCTAACCAAGATTTTGTTCTGAACTGGCGGCCAGAATTAGGTGCAGCACCGCAGTCTGCTCATTTTACTCAACAGGTCAACGGTGATGAATATGGTTTGGTGATGTTGCTACCTCCTGCTGAAACAGCGCACCTTTCGCAAACACAACTGCGAGAAGTAATTTTTGTGCTTGATACATCTGGCTCTATGGAGGGCGACTCCATTAAACAAGCAAAACAAGCGCTGCTTCTAGCAATCGAACAACTAAATGCTACAGATAACTTTAATATTATTGAATTTAATAGTTACGCACAAAATTTATGGAAGTTACCAAAATTAGCAGACTCAAACAATAAAGAAGATGCCAAA
>Ga0209712_10001767_pt1 | contig 18191 bp, 12 predicted proteins | sample ArcOceMetagenome_FD_187443 | JGI IMG/M metagenome (GOLD analysis project Ga0209712, IMG submission 187443) | Marine eukaryotic phytoplankton communities from Arctic Ocean - Arctic Ocean - Greenland ARC118M Metagenome (SPAdes) (version 2) | ecosystem: Environmental > Aquatic > Marine > Oceanic...
GAGAAATATGGGGCTAGTCTGGGGTTAAAATAACTTGCCCGAAGACGGGTAAACAAGATGAGCAGGTGTTGTATTGCTCTTCTTAATTTGACTTGTACTTGTAATAATTAATATGAACATTACTGGGTTGTGTGGTTGCAGTTTGTTTTCAGATTTACTCTTTAGTGACTGGCATAAATACCAAAGTAAACTAGGTTTTCACACCAGAAATAATATTGAATAGGGCCTAGAGCGTGGTTGTAGTCGGCATCTAAAAACTTGATGTATTTGACTAACCTTAACAATAACGTGACTCAGATCAATATAAATCACGTTATTATTAACACCTTATCTTATAATGTAGGAAACTTAGCCTTATCAGGTAAACCAGATCGACCGGTAATTGCTTCACCCATTGCTTGCGCATCAGCCCAGAGTTTATCCTCATCGATGGTTATGCAATGACCATCCTCTACGACTACTTTGCCATCGACCATTACTGTGTGAACACCACCTCCATGAGCAGACCAAACTAATTGATTCATTACATTAAGTAAGGGACGCCATTCAGGTCTATCAGTGTCATGCAAAACTAGATCTGCTTTCTTACCCGGCTCCAATGAACCCAGTGAATCTTCCATTTGAAGTGTACGCGCTCCACCCAGAGTAGCCATTTCGAATGACATTTCTGCAGGAAACATTTGAGGATCTCTGCGAGCATCCTTGTGAAGGCCAGCAACCAAATAGGTAGCACGCATCAGATCACTATAATTGGACGCATTGTTGCCGTCAGTACCAATCGAAACATTGATTCCCTTTTTAACCATCTCAGGAAATTTACCCACCTGAGTCACACCATAAGCGACTTTTAAAGCTGTGGTTGGACAATGTACAACATTGACACCCATTTGTGCCATAACATCTATTTCGTGGTCATCAACGTGAACACAATGGGTAATCGCGCAATTTTTGTCTAATACACCAATTTCAGCAAGGTGTGTCATCGGTCGTTGACCAAACTCGGCAATGAAGCCATTTGGATCGGCTTCTGCTGGCGACATATGGAAACTCATCCCCACTTTGTGTTCATCTGATAATTCCTTTGCAGCTTTCCAAAGTGGATCACTACAAGTCGTATGTCCAACAAGAATGCTCCATGCAGAAATAAGCTGGTCGTTGGTACAACCGTAAGTTTCCAATTGGTGTTGAAGGCCTGCTATTGCCTGATCGGTGGTTTGTCTATATTTAGAAGGCTCAGGGGGGAGGTCCCATGTCCACTTACCTACTCGACCGCGAATGCCAACTTCGTTTAGGCCTTCAATTACCTCTCCCATGTAGTTAATCGTTCCAGCTTCCAGAAAGCTTGTAGTACCTGAACGTAGCATTTCTACAGAAGCTAATTGTCCAGAGACTTTCTCTTCCTTCGCTCTAGCGGCGGAATAAAGATTGCACAACCAGTAATAAACATTTTCTTCAAATGGAATATCGTCAGGTACATAGCCTCGTGTAATAGGCTCGCCTGTAATATGAATGTGAGTATTGATAAGACCTGGTGTTAACACGAAACGGTCTCCTCCAAGGCGACGCTTGGGTTTATAACGTTGATTTAAATCAAGCGTTTTACCGACATCAACAATTTTATCTTTTAAAACGGCTACCGAGCCTCGGTGAATAATATCCCGAGTTTTATTCATAGTAACCACATACCACGCATCGATCATGAAGTCGACTTCTTGCTGTACCATTAACGTCATTACAAAGCTCTCTTATCTACTTTCTTAGTTGCTACATAGACCATATTAAACCCTATAGGCTCAACTACGCGGATCGATTCCAATGCCTGGCTGGATAACCAGTTATACATTTGTTCGTTAGTTAATATGCGCCCACGCAAGGTATTGGCCAGCATTGTCATACCCATTTGAATACCAAATGCATTTAACTTGCGCTCGTTATCCGCAAAATAGTCGGCAACGAGCAACATACCACCCGGTTTTAATGCATTTACTGCTCGATCAATTAACTTTGGTGCTAAATCAGGTCCCTCTGTGCGACAAATATGCCCCAGTACAATAATGTCATAGTAATTTTCTTCGAGCTGTATCTCATGGAAATTCCCCGGGCGAAATTCAGCTCGTTCTATCATTCCGCGTTCAGAAACCATTGTTTCTGTTAAACCAATAATTTCCGGTAAATCATTAATGACAGCTGTCGAATCTGTTGATTGTTCCATAATAGATATTGACCATGGGGCACAACCTGCGCCGAGATCGAGAATTCGCATTTTTGGCTTACGTTGCCAACCTAACTTAAGTCCGAGACGTGTTGCTACCCTGTGTTGTGTTGGGAACGTTGCTAAAACCAATGGTCCGTAAAAGTCAGCCACATTGTCATCAATAGGATTAAGGATCTTACCTCCGCGTATCGTTTCAGCAAGATTAATCCAATTTTCTAGAGGGCCAGGTGAAACTCGAACAAGTGAAGCCATCGATGCAGCACCGTTACTGCATAAATAACGCTCAGATGTTTCAGTCAACTCGTATACACCACCGAGCTGGTCCAGAAATCCAAGGGTTACCATAGAGTCTAGTAAATGCTGGAGGTGAATTTCTGAAGCAGCCAGCTCAGTCGAAAGGTATTTGGCATCCTGTTTACCGTTAGCCTCAAGCACGTCGAATACACCTAAATCGATAGCTGCAACCAACATCCAATAAGTATTCCCTGCGTTGATAATATCCCATACGGGGCCCGAAGATGGTGGTTTGTAGTCTTTCCAAGGTCTACCCAAATGAGCCATCGTATGACTTCTCTTGAGTTCAGGGTATGGAGGATCTGATGAAATCATAGATTAAAATTCCTAGTCAATGATAGACGAGCTTTGAGGCTCTAATATAATTTTTCCAAAAAATTTGCCACTACTCAGTTTTTCTTGAGCCTGAGAACCTTCGGATAAAGAAAAAACCGAATCTACAATAGGCTTAAAATCTGATTCGCAGTATTGCTTCCAAGCACGGCCAAACTCTTCATAACGATATGGGTCTGAACCTAATAATTGGATACCCATGTGAAACATGTATCCAAGGCTTGGAATGACAGGTGCATCTCCAGAAGTGTTACCGCAATTTACTAGTCTCCCTCTCGGTGCAAGCGAAAAAATCGATGCGGCCCATAGCGCTTCGCCAACATGGTCGAATACTACATCTACGCCTCTACCATCGGTTAAACCACGTACCCATCTTGGGATATCAGTTTCACGGTTGTTACAGGCAAAATCAGCACCCAATTCTAGAGCCTTGGCACACTTTTCGTCGCTACCCGCGGTTGCCAACACAACTGCACCTGCATTTTTTGCCCACTGAATGCCTGCCATAGAGACACCACTGCCAGCTGCATGTATCATTACAATTTCACCAGCTTTCAATTTAGCAATATCGAATAGTGCGTGATGTGATGTCATCCAAACCGTAGGGAACATGACTGCCTGATGCCAGGTCATGTCATTAGGGATCTGATATAAATGAGTTTCAGGGACTAGACATTTTTCAGCATAACCGCCATTAGCATTAGCACCAATTACACCAAGCTCCCCGTAAAGATCACCTCGGCCAGCCATCTTTGACTGCTCCGATACATTAGATAGCGAGGGATCTACAATCACTCTATCACCTACTTTGACCAGTGAGACATCACTACCAATCGCTGTCACAATTCCAGCTATATCCATTCCTGAAATATGTGGTAACGTAAAGCCAGCCATGGTGAAATAGCCATTGCGCTGCGTTACATCTAAGCTATTGACTGTTGTGGCGAAAACATCAACTACCACATCGCAATTAGTTGCTACAGGGTCTGGGTAGTCTGCATATTCCAGCACTTCAGAGCCACCATGTTGTTTATATATTAAGGCTTTAATAACTTATCCTCCTAAGGATGTGGAGCGACTCATTTATGAAATCTTGCTTTAAGTTCAAACTCAATCTCAATCTCAATCTCAACATTAATATTAACCTTTGTTGTTTTGCCAAGTCTTGCACTAACACGCATCAATACTTGTTCATTATGCGTAAAATAAATCTGTGAAGACCAACTATGATTTTGATAATTTTTGACGGTTCCTTATTTAAACGGGTTAGAGGGGCGCCTAAGTAATTTCCTAATACTTAAAGCTTTAATGGTTATAATTTTACAAGCTATTATGCGTATTATTCGAAGAATAAAATTTTCTTGATTATAAAATCGATACCTTGTTAACGTTTAAGGTAAAATATTATGACAATTCCAAATGCATTAATTTTTGTTGATTTAGCTTCTGATGATCCGGCCAAAGCTGGTGAATTTTATGCTAAGGTTTTTGGGTGGCGGAACGACCCGCGGCCCTATGGGATATATCATCGTATGGTTCCAGGTGGCAATATGCAGGATAATGAGGGAAATGAGTCCGCAATTGGTAATTTCCACATTGGAATACACAAAGCTGATAATGCACGACCTAACCCATCACCTCAAGGTGTTGAACCAAGAGAACTATCAAGTGTAGGGCGAAAGCCTCGTATTTGGATACTAGTGAGTGATGACGATAGTGTTGAAGCCATACTTGCAAGAGCCATAGGACTAGGCGCTAAGTTATTATGGAAAGAACATTTTTGGCGGGAATTTAATGGCTTTAACGCGGCCTTTTCAGACCCATGGGGTAATGATATTATTTTATGGATTAAAGCTGGAGAAGAGCCCGTCATCCCAGCAAACTTTACTCAAGAGTAAAGTATTTATTACAATAGAGAATAAACAGCAAGGGTTAAACGAACTTGTTTAATCCGTGCTGTTTATTTATATCTTAAAACTGATACCCAAAATTTGCGATAATTTGCCTAGGTGCAATAAATTCATTGCTCACCACTCCACTTCCAAAGGGATCTACAAATCTACCCGATATACCAGCCTCATCAGTGAGATTACTTGCAGTTAACCATATTCTCCAGTTCGCATTATACTTTTCATATTGTATGAAAAAGTTAATTTGCTTATAAGAATCAACCTTGTCAGCATTAGGTGAATTAAATATTCTGGATTGAAGATCACTTCGATAAATAATATCAAAACGTGTTGTTAACAGCGCATCACTTAGTTCCTGATTCCAGGTTGCATTAAGATTGCCGCTTAATTTTGGTAAGTTTGGTGGTGTGTTGCCGCGTACATCCACGGTAGCGGTCCCGCGAGCTAAAAACCATGGGAAAGTATAAATACCAGGTGCTTCTCCGGCTTCTATCGCCGCCACACCAGCTGCATCAGCGGCTCTGCGATCTAATGCATAGTATTCATCATTAAACTCACCATCAAGCAACGTAGCATTTAAACCGAGTCTGAAATTATCATCAAATAAAAGCCAGTTGACTTCTAATTCTGTTCCAAAAATATTTGTCGAGGGAATATTGCCTGTACCACCACGAAAAGGAATGGGATCTTCTTCAATGTATTGCATGTCTTGATATTTGTATGAAAAAGCAGCCATGTTAAATTCTAGTTTGTTATCCAAAAAACGATTCTTCGAACCGACCTCATAAGCGGTGACTGTCTCCGGTTTAATCTCGGTGCTGACCACTAATGCAGTTGAAGAATCTGGGTTGACTCCTCCGGGTTTATACCCTTTCGACCAACTCGCATAAATCATATTATCTGGCGTGATCGCAAAATCTATTGTAAATTTACCCGTGACATTGTCACCACTAAAATCGGTGGAATCTAAAGGCCCGTAAAAAGTAGATGATGAGCCTTCGTAGTCATCATCGTTGTATCGAACACCAGCGGTAATGTGCAGGTCTTCACTCAGGTTGAATGTACCTTGTAAAAAAGGAGCCCATGATGTGCGATCGATACTAGATAAGTTTTCATAATATAAGTTGGCTGGTATATTTTGAGGTAACGTATCTTTGGGCAACACCTCGGTAGAATCATTGATATCTGTCCCTTTATATTCCACTACGTATTGACCATTTTCTGACTTGAAATAAAAAGCCCCAATAACCCAATCAAATACTCCTCCGGGGACTGAGTTCAATGACAGCTCTTGCATAGTTGTTTTAGCTGTTGTTGACCATGTTGCGACGTGGTCATAACCGCCAAAGTTTTCGAAGTCACTGCGATCACTATCGAAGGATTGTGCATGATCCATATCTTGGTAACTTGTGGTCGATTTGAGGGTCGCCCAAGGTAATTGCCAATTAACGATAGCTGTATATATATCCATAGTCATATCAAACTTAGCAGGAAAATCTTGGGACACCACACGGGGATCTTCATTTGGATCATCGATTGCTTTTAACGCTGCGCCATTGTGATCATCTTCATAGTGTTGTGCGATAAATGACACCGACAAATTTTCACTAGGTTTCCATAAGGAAGATATACGACTGTTAACATTATTAGTGTCGTCGAGCTCGTACCCCCCACTTATACTATTTGAAGTACTGTAGCCATCATGACTAGTCGCTTGAATAACTCCTCGTATTGCAAATGTTTCACCTGCGGGAATATTTACTGCTAGCTTGCCCTTGGTATAGCCATAATTACCCAAGCTCACTTCTACTTCTGCACCCATTTCCCCGAGTTCTGGGCGCTTACTAATGACATTCATTGTACCACCTGTGGATGCTGCACCAAATGCCGTACCCTGAGGTCCTCGCTGTATTTCTATGTGGTCTACATCTAAAAAACCCATATTTAAAGCGATGGAATTGGCGACATAAGCGCCATCCATGTGAAAAGAAACACCTGGTTGACTAAAAAATTTTTGAGGAGTTTGTGAGCCAATGCCGCGAATATTCACTTGAATTTCAGCTCCACCACTTTTATTAATTTGCAGCCCAGGTACGTAACCGTTTAGTTCACTTACGTTGCTGATACTGGATTGTGATAGTGTTTCACTTGACACCGATGTGACAGATAGCGCGGCATCTTGCAAATCGACTTGCCTCTGATCAACCGTGATTGTTATTACATCAATTCCTGCTGATTTTGCATTATTGCTCTTTTGTATTTTATCTGTTGCAGCTTCAGTAGCATAGGCTTGAGTCGTCTGAAATACACAGCAGCTTGCTATTATCGAACTGACTATCATTTTCTTTTTAAATCTTTGATCTTTCATTATATTTCCTTAATAAGTAGCAATCAGTAATTGCTATTATAGTTTGTATAAGCTATTACATTTGTTTAAAAAGAGTGCGTAAGCGGCGTTTAGATACTTTGCTCTATATTAATAAAATGTAGCCTTTTGCTTCATTTTATTAATATAGAGCAGCAGTACCAAAACGGCTTATTAAGTCAATTTTGCGACAGACCTATCATGATTTTTGCCACCTAAATAAACTATTGGCGAATAAATAAGCGACTTCAAATTTATATTACTGCAGTTAATATTTTAATAATTGATTCTATGTGTATGAGTTTTGGTATTTGCGCGCACTGGAATAAACGTTTTCTAAATAGTATTTATTTAGAAATATAAGATAAAAAAAGTGACTTAATGAATTAAAAGTCATCTGAAAAAAATTTATATGTCGCCCTGAATTTGAACATTAAACTTCATAAGTGCTTGTTGATGGTGCGATATATTAAATGCTCATTAGGCACAAATACGAAAGACCTTTGTATATTCAGACATAAGTGATTGGCATGTTTTATGCTTATTTATTATATATTGTAATTTAAATGGTTACGCAATGTGGAGGAGTAGTGATGAATTCTTGGAATGTTTCAACTGAAAACTTTTCTGCTATCGAGCGCAGTGGCATCTGGCAACAAGCAATGCATAAAATTTGTATGCCCACCTGTAATGTTCAAAATGATATTAATCAATTTCACGGTAATGTCAGCAGCATTGATACACCACAAGGGGTTGAGTTTTCAATTTTGACTGGCTCAGCGATGGAAATATCAGGTAAATCCAGTTGTCAGCCTTATTCGTTTTGGCTGGCTTTATTGCTTGAAGGGGATTTTTCTTTAAATTATCAAGGTAAAGAATACCCAACTCAGATTAATTCCATCATTTACGCGCCTACCGGTTTGGATATGACATTATCTGTTAAATCAGATTTTAAAATTTTGTATATGAAAGTGCCAAAAACACTTATTCATAAACGTTTACTTGACCTGAATTTAATCAACGTAGGGGTTTTGTTGTGTGAGTCTGGTGTGAACAAAGTCTTTGCTTACATGTTAAATTCATTAAGTGACAATATTGAAGAACTGGAAACGGCTATGCTACGGCCCATTGAGATTGCACTTTCAGAGTTTTTGGTTAGTAATTTAATCCATCAAAGTGGTGTCCTTGATTTTGGCAGTACTGCTAAAATTCAACACTTTAGACGCATATGTCAACTTATTGATGTCAACCTTAGTGATCCTCAACTTTCACTGAGCATGGTTGCTCTTCAACAAAAGGTCTCTCACCGCTACATTCAAAAGTTATTTGAATTAAGAGGTATGAGTTTCGTTAATTACGTACGAATAAGACGCTTAGACAGGTGTCGTTGTGAATTAAGGAGTCCTGAGTATCGTCATTTGTCCATATCGGACATTTGTTTTCGTTGGGGATTTAACGATGCAGGGCATTTCAGTCGTGTATTTCGTAGTGAGTTTGGTACCACACCTCGGGATTACAGGCGTCAACAGCATTTAGTTCTCGAAAGTTTATAGGTACATTTACAAGCAGATAAACGACTGATTAATCATTTATATCTGCGATAACCTCACAAATGACAGTCCTTGTAAGTATTTTAGCTTTTAACAGACGTTCAAATTATTAACAGAATGGCTGAAGAAATGCTTTTGAATTTTACTGAAATAATGTGTCGCAATATGTCAATTTTAAAAAACAGAAATAAATAAAGCCATCAAAGCAACCGTTACGAGTGTTGAGTTTAATGTCTCTAAAACTATTGGTTTAATGGTTCTGCCAATTTTTTATGAAAGGTTAATTAATACTAAAAACACGGCTGGATTTTCAATCTTTTCAAATCGAAGTACATTCACTATTTTGCTCAAATGTTTAAGGGCCTGTTAATTACTTTACCAATTCAACATAAGAGCCCTCAATATATTGACTACCACCCTTCATCAAAACCTCTATTTCAGCACCATGATTGTTAAATGATATGCAACATATCTGACAAAGACCATGCAGTAAATTTTCACCAAACTAATCGATTGATTTTATAGTAGATGCGCCGACGAACCAAAACTTGTACGCAAACAAACAATCATCATCTCAATAACTAACGTAGCATAAAAAAACGATGAACAAGTCTATTCGGAGTATTTTTTTACCATGTTCCACATAGTATTTAATTGTTCGTCACCTGTCATCTCGCGATTAATGCGACAGTAAATGTGAATTAAAAATGGACTTTGTGCAATAGAGTTATATAAAAATAGGATTGAGAATGATTAAGCAATTTTTAAATGATGCATTTTTTAAAAGTATGGAAAGTTCAATACTGGGTATTGAACATGCCGAGTCTTTGCCACCCATTTGTTATACCAATGGCGATTTTTTTGAATTCGAAAAGAAAGCTATTTTTGATCATGAATGGCTATGCATTGGTCGAGTAGATTGGGTACCAAAACCAGGAGATTTTTTTACAACTACGATTGTTGATGAACCTATTGTAGTTGTTCATGGTCGTGATGGTGAAGTTCGAGCTATGTCTTCAGTTTGTCAGCACAGAGCCATGTTAGTAGCAGAGGGAACAGGGAATACTCGGACCTTTACTTGTCCTTATCATCATTGGGTATATAGTTTAAAAGGTGACTTAATCAGTGCACCAGCTATGGAAAAAACATGTAATTTTCAAAAAGAAAGCTCTGGACTACCTCAATTTAATCTAGAACTTTGGCATGGGTTTATATTTATTAATTTTGACGAGAATGCAGCCCCACTCAAACCACGTTTAGCAGCGCTAGAACCTATAATTGCTAACTACGAAATAAATAATACCGAAGGGCCTAAAGCTGATAGAAATATTAAATATAACTTTAGTTGGAAAGTACAGTTTGAAAATAACAACGATGGTTATCACGCCAATCGGTTACATCATGGAGAGTTTCATGATTATATTCCCAGTGAACTAGCAGAATTTCCAGATAGCTTACCTGAAAACACCGCAGGATATTATCGTACCAATGGGACCTTGCATAAAGACGCTAGTTTCAATCCTACACAAAAAGCCTTAATGCCTGTTTTTCCTGAACTGAATGAAGTAGAGCGTAACCGTATGGCGTTTGCTAACTTGCCTCCAACTCTATCCTTAGTGCTTACAAGTGATGCTGTCATTTATTTGATTTTAAGAGCTGATGGTCCGGAAAGTCATCAATTAGACTTAGGTTTATTGTTTGCTAAAGGTGCCATGTCAAAACCAGATTTTGATTCTAATATGTCACAAGTTCTCGAACGAGCACTTGATATTAATGCTCAAGACGTACACGTAGATGAATTAGTGCAAGTCGGCCTTCGTTCTCGACATGCAAGAAGAGGTCGCTATTCTTGGCAAGAGGGAGCACAGCGTCAATTTAATAGTTGGTTGGTACCTCGTTATAGAGCTCATTGGGAACAATTAAAAAACAACAAAACATAATTAGATAAAAATATGAATAATTTACTTGAATTAGTCGTTCATCGTGCCTGGAATGATGGTGAAGGTGTCCGTTTATTTGACTTACGCCTCAAAAATCAAGATACGCTACCTCGATTTACTGCTGGTGCTAATATTGGTGTGCACATAAACGACGATCTGGTTCGTCACTACTCACTCTGCAATAATCCAAAAGAATCTTATCGTTATATTATTGCTGTTGCTAAAGCAGCAGATAGTAAAGGGGGTTCTTTGTGGATGCATCAACACCTTAAAGAAGGTGAGACAATATCTATTAGTCCGCCACAAAACCATTTTAGTTTAGATGAGTCTTCTGCTTATTCGATTCTGGTAGCGGGTGGTATAGGCATTACACCAATGTTAGCTATGATGATGAGTCTTGAAGAGCAAGGCAAAAAGTGGGAGCTTCATTTCGTTAGTCGTGATAAAAATCGAGCGCCTTTGCTTAGTCAAATTATTGTTATGCAAAATTCATTGAAATTTGGCATTATTCATTTGTATTTTAGTAGAGCCGTACCGTCTTCACGTTTAGATTTACCGGCAATAATATCTAGAGCATCCAAAGATTCTCATTTTTATTGTTGTGGTCCCAAAAGTTTACTTAACGATTATATTAAGTGTTTAGAACATGTGTCCTCTGAAAAAGTACACCTAGAACATTTTCATTCTGAACAAACAGCAGCTAATCAGGGAAAATTTACCATCGTGTTAGCGCGTTCTGGCATGGAAATAGACGTGAATCAGGGTCAGACAGTACTCGATGTTTTAAAAAAGCATTCTATTAATATTAGTTATGCTTGTGGTGAAGGTGTTTGTGGGAGTTGTGAAGTGCAGGTTTTAGAGGGGCTGCCAGACCATCGGGATAACGTTTTGTCAGATACAGAAAAAGATGAAAATAAAAGTATGATGGTATGTTGTTCAGGTTCAATAAGCGACAGATTAATATTGGATCTGTAACACAAAAATGGCGCATTATTTCTTTGTTATCTTACCCCCATTTCCCTAGGTCAAATCCAAAAATACCGTAAATCATAATTTTTTAAATGAAAGTTATGATTTTACAACGGCTAAAGTCCACTTTAAGACAGAGCCTGTCGAGTATAATAAAAGTCAACCTTAAGGCTATTCTAAAAGGTTCACTCGCCATTGTTATTATCATAGGTACTTAAGGTCTATGTTTTAATGAATAAGCTCAGGAATTTTGAATATAGTTATATTACTAGATAATACAATATATCAATGTGAAACACTTATTTTTATCCAATTAACCAATCAATACATCATAATACTGGGAAAAAATTTCAGTTGCTTGATGAGAATACATGACATAGTTATAAATTTTTTAAATGAAAAACATCAGAGGCGTATATCAAGTTAGTCACACCGAAGGGTTACTCCAGTAATTTTCTAGAATATGTTTATATGACTTCTTACCGGTTTTTACTTATTAGAACAGTTTATAAATTTGGCAACAGCAATTTATCTCAGATATAATAAATATAATGTCGAGAATATAAGGTAATTCAATAATATTTGTACATCGACAATGAGTTAGTTGACCACAACACCTTCACTCTTATAATATCAGTTGATCTCATAAGAGTGAGTGGTTTTGGCAAGTAGAGAGGTAACAGCCATTCTATGTGTCCAAGTAAAACTTCGAAATACGTCTTCGACGTTCATTTATTGATGTTTAATGATTTATTCATCTCATAATTAATCATTTGTTTTAGCAGTTGCCATTTGAATATGAGCTGATTTATTTAATGTAGATAAACGAGGTGATTTCATAAACATGACACCAACGAACACTATTACGGGTACAATACTGATCAATAGAAATGGTGCTACAAAATTTCCTGTAACATCCCGCATAGCGCCTGAGATAATAGGGGCTATTGCAGCAAATGTGGCAAATATGTTCATAATAGAAAATAACTCTAAATATGGCCCTGAACCAAAGTAACGGATTAACAGGATGGTAGTAGACAAAACAGTAAAGCCATAACCAAAACCAACTGCAACTGCAAAAACACCCAGTAGTATTGGTGATTGAACTAAGCTGAGTATCAGCATGCCCAATGTCGTCATTATCAATGCACATAGCAGCATAATTTTTGGTTCGAATATCTCTCCAATAAATCCTCCCGCTAATCGTGATACTGCGTTACAAAATGCTTCTGCAGAAAGTAATGCGCTAGCGAAGGCTAAAGATAATCCAACTTCAGTTAAATGTGAGACCGAAAAGCTGTTAACTGTGATAACAATAAATAAAACTGAGGTATATGCAGCACATAGCAAGAGGTATTGGGGGCTGCGAAGTGCTTGTTTTACAGTCCATACTTGATTTGTTTCATAAACTCGCTGTTGTGCGGATGTACCATCCTCTGATGGTGGTTTTTTCAGTTTTTCACGGTCTGTAAATAATAATATGGTTAACATGAAACAAATCGCGATAATAACTGAACAAAGCATCATCATCCAATGCAACCGCCAATTGCCCATTACATTTGTAGCCAACCAGACAACTGCAGGGCCAGCAATACCACCAAGTGCACCGAAGGTATAATAGAAACCAAATGCTGTGGAACGCTTTTTAAAAAAATGAGTGATGACATATGTGCTCGGAATTGGGCCAACAATCGTGAAGCCCATACCAATTAGTACACAGCCAAACCAATAAGAACTTGGCGTATGGGTTTGGTAAAGTACGATGAAACCAGCTGAAAATATAATCAATCCGCATATCAATGTAAAGGATAGACCCCATTTACGAATTGTTATGGTGGGTATATAACCACTGGTTGCAGCGGCAACACCTAGAAATGTAAAACCTAGACCTGCAGTTGTCCAATCCCAGCCAAGTTCATTCACTATTGACGGTAACACCACACCTAATGATGTGAATGTTGCAGCGGTTATAACAAAAAAACAAAGACTAAAGCTCATTAAAATAAACCAAGCTTGTTTGTCTGCACTAATTTTAAGCATGTCATTGCTCCTCAAGGTTGGCGTTCACCGCATTATTTGATTAAAAACTAATGTCACCATTATTTATCTATGTTGCTGTACTCAACTTATTTTTCTGAATTCGGTTCACCTTTGTAAAATACGCTACGTGGGATTTTGACATGCACCCCTTGTACTGAATCAACAACTTGTGTGACCGCAAAATCACTACTAACACTCATTAATGAATAGGCATCATTTCTAGATAGCCCACGGTGGTCACTGAGCAATTCAAGCATGTCCAAAGATGCATTTTTCATGGCCACGTTAAGATCTTCGTCAAAACCATGGACAATAAAGTAATTAGGCGTTTCAAGGAGGGGGGATGGAAAGTTAAAATCCTTGCGTAGAATTATTTGCATAGTTACATCAAGAGAAGCCTCGATTGCAGTGCCACTTATCTCGCCATCACCTTGTGATATATGAGGATCACCAATAGAAAACAAGCCACCTTCAACTTGAACTGGGTAGTACATAGTGGAGCCTGCACCAATTCGCCAGTTATCGATATTGCCACCATGTTTACCAGGAGGAATGGTACTCACTCGTCCCTTAACATCTGGAGCGACACCTGCTGTACCTAAGTGGGGACGAACTGGGACTCGGATCCCGTCTAGAGTTTTTTGTTGTTCACACTCTGGACAATGGGTAATGGTGCCCGGTGTTTTGTACTTACCTTTAAAATCATATGCATAATGTCCATACGCCTGCATGCTTGCCATATCAAGTCTGTAAATTGTAACGCGTTCTTGTTGATTAAATTCGTTGTATAAATGTCCCCAATTTGCGGCTAAATTGGAGCCATAAGAAAATCGTGGTTTCATTGACAAATATCGTACTTCAAGCATATCGCCTGGTTGTGCGCCCTCGACATAAATCGGGCCCGTCATTAAGTGTACTCCGGGGTTACGATCGGTCTCGGGGATACCTTGCCAAATTGCCTTAAGTGAATCATCCATCATTAATTCTGGCGCATCACCAGCGTGGTGGGTAATTGCTTCTGCTTGAATAATATCACCACTTTCCACTTTGACTGCTGGACTTTTAGTCGCAGAAAAATACCCCCAATGACAGTTTTCTAACGTTGCTTTCAATGTATGTAAGTGCCTTGGGGAGGTGCGATCAGCTTCAATTAAATCATCAGTTTTTAGCAACGGCATGTCTATCTCCTTTTTTCTTTTTAATTTACAGGGCTTCTACAATAAAGCTTCTTCATCGCAAATATTAATATTCAATCCATGTAAGTTCTTGACTGTTTACGCCTAATTAGTGGGGCAGATTCCCCTTCAACATAAAATAATAGATGTCATATCTAACGATCCATATTCAACGAAGTTAGTTTCAATAGTCACTTTATCATCAGGTAACCTAGCTCCAAGCACATAGAGTATTGGCAAAAAATGATCAGGGTGTGGAACTGATTTAGTTGCATCTTTACCAAATTCCAAAAAATTGATTACCTTATTTGGTAGATTATCTTTTACTGCGTCGCGAATGTAGTCTCCAAAACGCGTTGCCCATTCATAGGCCATGTTTCGCTGTTGCCAATCCATAACACCTAAGTTATGCACAATATTTCCACTTCCGATGATCCAATAACCTTCGTTGCGCAGATTAGCGATTTTCTGACCCACGCGAAAATGATAGGCTGCGTTTTGTCTTGCATCCATCGATAGCTGTACAATGGGCACATCAGCTTTCGGGAAAACTTTTTTTAGTACACACCAGGTTCCATGATCTAGCCCCCACGTTTTGTCTAAAGTCGCACCCTCATCTGCGAGTATTTGTGTAAGTCTAGTTGCAAGTTCTGGATTACCTGGAGCAGGATATTGAATGTCGAACATAGCTTGTGGGAAACCGCCAAAATCATGAATAGTTTTTGGATTATCCATGGCTGTGATTGCCAGTTCGTTAGTATACCAATGGGCTGATATACAAATTATTCCTTTTGGTCTAGCTAGATTTTCACCTAATTGCTGCCAGAGTTTGGTAGCAATATTATCTTCCAAAACATTCCCTGGGCTACCATGACCAAAAAATATTGCTGGCATTTTACAATTAAGTGCCTCGCTCATATAAATATGTTCCTATAAAACTGATGCCATCATCTTGATGATCGATAATAATTATAGAAATACCGAGTTAAAATCTCTTGCACTAAACCGCAAGTTTAATTGAATCAAAACGCCAAAATACCAAACTAATGCTAGTTATTGTGCGTAAGACAGCAAGAATGATGTATTACCATGAAGTAAGATAAGTTTATTCTTTTAGCGAAGACTCAACATTATTATTAAAGTTCAGCCGTTTATTGTACTGAATGCATTATTAATATGTGCACTATTGAGGTGATCAAGTTCCTACAAAAACACTTTTAAAATTTATCCTTACAATTGCAAAACAGAAAAATCATAGAAGCTTTTATTTCTGCAACCGTGTTTACTAAAATTGAATATATTCAGATTAATGGTATTGAAATGAAAAGTTTTGGTCCGCTGGAAAGCCGGCTTTTTTCATTAGTGCGCACAGAATATGAGTAGAAGAATATGGATGGTTAAATCACATGATTTAAGTAGAAATAGAAGGATGATAAAGCATTTTTAAGAACTACAGAGCACACGGGTGTGATTTAGCTGTGTAAAAATACTATCGTATTAGTATTAAAAAATGTCTAACAACAACAGCGAAATATTTTAACTATTGCATTGACGCCAAAAAAAAGGATAAACGATGAATTTACTCATTGAAAACTGGGCAACTATAGCTGCATTGATCGCCACAGGGATATCTGCAGGCCTATTGGCCGGTTTATTAGGTGTTGGTGGTGGTATTGTAATTGTGCCAGTACTTTATTTCCTGTTCCAAGCTTTTGGTGTATCACCTGAATCAGCGATGTTGGTTGCAACAGCAACCTCTTTAGCAACGATTGTACCCACATCTATCAGCTCAATGCTTGCACACCGAAGCGGAGGTAACGTGGACTTCGTTATTCTTAAAGCATGGGGATTGTTCATATTATTAGGTGTATTAATAGGTAGTTGGTCTGTAACTAAGGTTAACGGCCAATGGTTAACAATTCTATTTGGAGTAATAGCGATATTATCAGCCCTAAACATGTTGTTAGGTAGTAAAAGGACTATGTTTGATTCTTTACCTAGTAAAGCTGGACAATATGTAATGGCTACTAGCGTGGGTTTATTTAGCTCTTTAGTGGGCATTGGTGGAGGTACTTTAACCTTACCCATGCTAACCCTTTTTAATTATCCTGCTCATAAAGCAGTAGGCACAGCGGCGACAATTGGCCTAATCATTTCATTACCCGCCGCAATTATTATGCTTGTAATAGGACAGACTCCAATTGATGCTCCATTAGGTACATTTGGACTAGTTAATATAATAGGCTTTATTTGCATAGTACCTTTAACTGTATTTTTCGCACCGATAGGGGCAAATTTAGCGAGCAAACTAAATGCACAAAGATTAAAGGAAGTATTTGCTGTGGTGCTTATACTCACTGGCGTTCGCATGCTAGCACAATTGTTTTTTTAAGATATTCCACTGGCTCGTATTCGGGGTTAAAATAACAGGAGCAGGTCTTACTTTCTGGCTTAAATGAATTTTTTATTTACAAACTTAGTCATCTAATACGGTTATTAAGACCATTTAAGCCTACTCGGTTTTAATGATTGGGAAAATTTGGAGATGTTGTGTGAAGCTTGCATGATTACAGTGTACGTTGATTGTTAAAATATAATATCTTTGGGTCATAGTTTTACTTTTTATTTGGACAATGAATATTCATTTGTCTTAGTCAAAAGTAGTAACAAGATTACAATATTTTTTAGCATCAACTTGTCAGAGTGGGTTGAAAAAAAAGAGCATAAATTTAGAAACTATATGTCTAATTTAAAAGATCTGGCAAACAAACTCCCACCTTGATTCAACTAATCACTGTAGACGATACATCTACGGATAATGGATACAAATTTGGTTTTAGTAACGAAGACTGTAAAAAGATTGTCTTAGACATTACGAAAAATAATTGAAGTGATAATTTATCCAACATCGTAACATTTCAACTGGTTAATGTTGACGCTTTAACAATGCGCCCGTCATTTAAACTGTCCTTAAAAAAATGCGCTATGTCTAAGGGCAATAAAGGTGAAAACAGTGGCCTACAAAAGCTTATGCCTTGGATGACATTGAACTAAAACCCAAACAGAGAATTAAAGAACAATCCAAAAACCTTATCATGCTACTTAAGGTCAAATGTAGGTATTGTTCCTCTTTCTAAAAACTTATTGATGGCAAGTTTATCGCGGCCTATATCTATGACTTAATGTTTTAGATTTCGGGGCGAAGAACAACCGAAGCTTAAAATCATAGATTATTACGCATTAAAAGCTTTTGTAAATTAAAGCATGCATAATTAGTAAAAAGTTTTATATCACATATCGATTTTTCTACGTTACACATTAAGTTAGCTTGGACTAGATTTGCGACAGGTTGGAACGTGCTTAAAAAATTAACAGTAGAGAAAATGATCAGCCAAATGAG
>Ga0209712_10001769_pt1 | contig 18185 bp, 17 predicted proteins | sample ArcOceMetagenome_FD_187443 | JGI IMG/M metagenome (GOLD analysis project Ga0209712, IMG submission 187443) | Marine eukaryotic phytoplankton communities from Arctic Ocean - Arctic Ocean - Greenland ARC118M Metagenome (SPAdes) (version 2) | ecosystem: Environmental > Aquatic > Marine > Oceanic...
TAGTTTTAGCAGGCAGCGTTCGGATTATGTCAGCTCATATACAGACTTTTTTCAGCTTCAACTTAAATGTGTTATCTGCCGTGTTATGGGCATTAGCTTTTGGCATATATGTTGTTGTTTATGCACCAATGCTCAGCAGTCCTAGACCTGATGGTAAGTCTAGATATTTATAGGTTTACAACACCCACTTTGCAAAGTGGCCTAATAGTATACTAATAGTAATTTCAGCAACGTATTATAATCAGCGAGGGAGTTGTATACATGATAAAAAGTCCCTGACGTTCTTTATTTCTTAAGCTAAGGATTTGGCTTCAGAAACACCCACCTTGTGCACTATTAGATAACACTTTCGGTTTCTTTAGCGCTTTCTACTATCGGCGCTAGCTTTACAGCCTCAACTGTCTCTTTGGAAGGATAACCGTCAGCAATCAAACCAACCGTCATCTGAAATCCACGTACACCGTTTCGTGTGGCAGGGCCTAAAATACCGTCAGCTTCTCCAACGTCAAAACCTAACTGATTAAGCTTATCCTGAAATTGTTGCATCTCGGTTAACGTGTAATTAGGTAACTCAGGCAGAGGTTTAGATAAAGAACTTTGCCCCTTAATTCGGTCGGCCAAGTGACCTACTGCAATGCCGTAATATTCAGAATTGTTCCAGCGTAAAATTACATCAAAATTGGGGTAAATAATAAACGCAGACCCGGTATGTCCAGCAGGAATTAGTAACGCTGCTTTTAAGTTACTATCACCTAGGGTTTTTCCACTGACTTGCGTCACTTTTTGCTGTGACCAAAACGACAAAGGTTGAGGTTGCGACTTACCGGCTAGTTGATAGTTAAAACCTTCAGGTAACAGGACTTCTCTACCCCATCTAAAGCCGGTTTCCCAACCTAAATTTTGTAAAAAATGCGCCGCAGACGCAAGAGCATCCAGCTCGTTATTCCATAAGTCTACTTTACCGTCATCGTCGCCATCTTTAGCATATTTCATATAAGCAGTAGGCATAAACTGGGTGTGCCCCATGGCACCTGCCCACGAGCCAATCATTTTTGCTGGATCTAAATTTTCACGTTCCAACAATAACAAAGCCTGCACTAATTCAGCCGAGAAATATTCGCTGCGACGCTGGTCACAAGCCAGAGTGGTTAATGCTGCGATAGTGGGGATCTTACCTTTTATCCCCCCAAAGTTGGTTTCAAGCCCCCAAAAAGCAATAAGATAATGAGCAGGCACCCCATACTTTTGCGTTAGTTTATATAAAAACTCACGGTGTTCAGCCAGCTTTTCACGACCTTTGTTGACCCGCCAGTCTGTTACTCGCTTTGAAAAATAACCTGTAAAAGTCTGTACAAATTCTGGCTGATTGCGATCGTAAGATAATATTTTGGGCAACGGGCTTACTTTTCCTAGTACCTGCTCGGCAGTAATGTCACTTACACCAGCATTTTTAGCTTGCTGTTGCAGCCGACTGATGCACTGAGAAAAAGTATTAAGCTCTAAGCTCGCTTTAGCTTCAGCGGCAGAGGCACTATTAGCAAAAACTGCAACAATACATAACAAAGGTGCCACAACAGACCTCGGATAAAAAATAAATTTTTTCAAAGGAAACATCCACAATAATACAAGAAGCTATATGCTAAACCACTAGAGAAAAAAAAGAACCCCTCAGAGTACAAAATCAACGGTTTACCTCAAAAATCTACCACAACCACTTGGAGAAAATTAGTTACCTAAACGCTTCGTTATTTTAATTAAGTGTCAAGGTTATTTACAAATTATTAACATGTGATTTTTTTTTATGTTTAATTTCAGTTAGTTATGTTTTGGCATATTACCTGCTTACTTATTAGTCAACGTTGAAACAATTTGGATGTTTTGCTGTAGGATTTTTTCAACTTAAGTTAGGTAAAAATCAAAATAAAGGATATATAACGTGAAATATAACAAGTTTAAAATCACATTAGTCGCAAGCTGTATAGCTGCCACGTTCGGCAGTACAGCAGTTCAAGCGACTCACTTTCGCGGCGCAGCCTTAGTACCAAGCGTTGACGCAAATGGCCTACTCACGGTCGATGCTAAATCATTTTGGCAGCCAAATCGGCCTGACGGAACAGCCAATATCAGTATTACTGGGGTTGGTTCTGTTTCCGACATAGCGGCACTTAGAACGGTTGATACTTCAGACATTAGACGCGATGAAGTCAATGAAGTTTATCAAGTGCAATTACCTCCTGGTGGCGGCACATATACTATGAATTGGTCGAGCACTTCTTGGGTACTAGATGTGCCTAACGCGGCAGGTAATTACGGCACAACTTCAACTATATTTTGGGACGGAACAAACGCCAATACACCTATAATCTTCGACCTTGAGAACATTCAACAAGAAGTAGTTAGAGGCGCTGCATACAGTGATAATTTGGATGCAATAGGTAACGGCATTACTTATGATGACACTTCTTTAGCTGCTGGCGTTACCAGCCAAGCAATTGGTTTTAGCATAGATGCATCGGGCCAAATCAATATAGGCGCAGCTGCTACTGGCGGTTACTTAGACAACCCAAATAGCAATAGTCTCGGTGCGGATCAAGCTTTCAGTGCCCAAATTAATGCAGCGGATGGCAGCTCAGTTCAGTTCGACTGGTTATTTGATGCGGTAGGTACTGCATCTAATAATGCACCTCAGATCACTGACCTGATTGTGAATGCATTAATTGGCGACACTATTGGCGAAACTATTGTTGCAACTGATCCTGATGGCGACCCCGTAACAGTAAGCTTTAACAGCTTATTTGGCCCCGGCGGTATAGCCCCAGGCAACTCCCTTTTTGACTCTAGTACATTGGGTTTTTCATGGGATACAACCGGATTTGCTGTAGGGTCATACATTGCAACGTTTAATGCTTCTGACGGTTCTCTAACTGATCAAGGCACTATACGTATCAATTTAACAACCAGAGTTGGAAACCCTAATCCTAATCCTGTTTCAGCACCTTCAGGTACAGCGGTGTTAGCAATTGGATTACTGGGCTTGTTGGGGTTTGGCTGCAGAAAGAAAAAATAACTAACAGTAGATTATTTTAGTTAACTTGATATCTAAAAACGGTAAGATTATCTTACCGTTTTTTTTTACACCTTTATGATTATGTCTTTTTTACAAGCTTGTGTGTGCGGAAATCCAATTGGGAGAGCAAAGTGCTGCAATCTAAAAATCAGCAGCAAACCATGGTCCGGAAACACCAAAAAAGTGGCCATCTCTGATGCCTGTATCTTGCTTAAACAAAGCATACAACAACAAAATTATATGCTTGGGGGCAAGATATCTAAAGCCGTGCTCACTAAAGTCAATAATCATCCAAAGATACATTATTACCTTGGATTAGCTCAGTTTGCACAAGGTAATCTAATACAAGCCGAGTCCTTAATGCTGACTGCTTTTAATGATGGACTTAAACAGCCCGATGCCTACTTAAATTTTGCCAACTTGGTATTACAAAAAGGTAATACATTGGTAGCGCTAAAGTATCTTAAATTTGCATTGCAAATACAGCCAATTTTTTTACAAGCCTTAGAGTTAACGTATAAGATAAATCTGCGCAGTCAAAATTATGAACCTGCCATTGAAAATGCCAAGAAATTGATAGAATACTTTCCTGACAAGGCCATGCACCATTTCTATTTGGCCGATGCTTACCACAATAATATTCAAGATAAACAAGCCTTAGAGAACATTGAGCAAGGTTTGACTCTTGCCCCGAACAATATTGCCCTATTGATGATGAAGGCCAGTATTTATGAATTGCAGAATACAATTTCAGGCTCAAGCGATATTATCGAACAAATACTAAAAATCGAGCCCTCTAATATCAACGCTTTGATCCTCAAAAGCCGGTTGTTTATTAGGCAAGATAAATTGCAGGAAGCAAAAACACTGCTCACAAAACTCAGAGTGGTTGACGGCTTGGATGTCAGCCAGAAACAAGCCATTTACTCCGAATTGGTCATGGCTAATAGAGCTAATCTTGACTATAAAGAAACTTGGCGAAACGCAGAATTAATGAATAAGGTCAGTGCTCAGAGACACAAAGACTCTGTCACAATTGAACAAATTGACCAATACTTCACGCAGCTTGACCAATGTCCATTATTGCAAAAATCGACGTCCAAAATCTCAGAAAATCAGCTGAAGCATAATTGGTTGTTTATTGTTGGCTTTCCTCGCGTGGGAAGCACATTATTAGAGAAATGTTTATTCAATACCTTTGATTGTGGCTCGGCCAGTGAATCAAAAGCCATTGTAGAAATGGAGAAACAGGTTTTTGCCATGACAAACAAAAGCTGGTGGACCCTAGATTTAAAAGATTGGCAAACAATTGATACCAATACAATAATTGAAACAGCAAAAAACACTTATTTTACTCAAGGTGTTAATCCAGAACATGCTTTGGTAGATAAAAATTTGTTAAATCTGAGTCGCCTGTTATTCATTGGTCACCTATTACCATCATCTCCTGTTGTGAGAATTGTTAGGCATCCTTTAGACATTGTTGTTTCATGTTTCCTAAATAATTTTGCTAGTCATGAAGCATGGCATTCCAACCTTAAACTCACTGCAGAATATTTATTAAGAGTGGAACAATATTGGTTTAATATTGAATCAAAGCTGGTTAATCCTGTATATGTATTGAAGTATGAAGAACTCGTTGCTCACGAAACACTACCTACAGCATTGCGCGATTTTTTGGAGCAATATTGGAAAGCATCTCCAACACCGGTTAGCAACCAAGTATTTACCACAAGGACCGCATCCTATGCCCAAGTTAACCAACAAATTAATAAATCTGGACTAAAAACATACCTTAATTATATGGATATGCTGCCAGCTGAAATAGTCAACATGTTAAGACCTATCGCTAAGCGCTGGGGTTATCATATTTAAGTATCTAAAAGGAAAATAGCTATGAAGAATAAACTGGATGTATGTAAAAAACCTAACACTCTTATAGTCTGTAAAAGACTAGCGTTTTTACTCTTTTTCTTGAGTATATTTGGCTCGACTAAGTTTGTGCAAGCAAGTATCAGCACCTTAACAATCGATGACGGAGGTGTGTTGATATACTCCAGCAAAGATGCGCAGCTATTTAACCTGTCAGAAATTGATCTATTCAACTATCAAGCTTTAGTTGAGAGTAGTTTGATGACTGCTTCTAATATGAACATGGTAATAGGTGACGTTAAAGCCCTTAATTTTATTAGTCAATTATTTAAAGATTCAAATCCTAAGGCTCCCTTCGCTTTAGCAAACTATATCAAGCGTTACCCAAAAGATGTGTTAGGTTTTCAATTAGCAGCAATTGAATTGTTTTCTAAAGAGAAATATTACGAGGCTTCGCTAGCACTGCGAAATATTCTATCCGCACAGCCCAAATACACGCCTGCAAGCACGTTGTTAGGCGTAACATGGTTGATGTTAAAAGAATATGAAAAAGGGGCTGAGCAACTTAGACAATCGGTAAGTGCAGAATTTGCAGATCCAATGGCATTAAGATATTTAGCATGGGATGCATCGCGTCGCGGTGATAACAAACAGGCTAAAGGTTATGTGCAACGTAGTCTTAAGTATTATGGCCTGCCCACAGTTCAAGCTAGATTAGAGCACTTAGAACTGGCTGAATTGCATCGACAACTCGGTGAATTTTCAAACATAATTGACCTGTTTAAACTGCTTGCAAACAACTCTGATACCAATATGCAGAACGAATTAAACTTAGAGGCAGTTTCTCGATTTTTTGAGGCAGCGACCGAATTGAGTAATAAAAAAATGGCTCAAGTAGCGAACAAAAAATTAGAAAACACTCCAGCTTATAACTCCTATCCCGGCCATATTGCACGCGCCAGACTTTTAGCAATGGAATCAAAAACCGACCAAGGCATTGCGTTACTACAAACATTAAAAAGCGAACAACCGCAAATGGAAAGTCGCCGCTTACTAGAATTAGCCAAGCTGTATGCCTATAAAAAAGACAACAACAACAGCTTACAAAACTTAGAAGCTTATCTAGCGATATATGGCGAGCAAGTCACCTTAGGTGCGGTTCAAGAATACGTAATGCTATCTGTCGCGATTGGCAAAGGCAACCAAGCCCTCAGGTATTTGAAATCGCTAAATAATAAATACCCTGAAAACAATAATTTGAGCTCAATTTTGGTCGAGGCACTGATTCAAGCGAATGATTTAACGGCAGCAAATCAAATGCTTGATAAAATATTAAAAAACACCCCAAACTTTGCACCGGCCTATTATCAAAAAGGTATTTTATTATACAACCAAGGAGACAACGAGCAGGCCACAGCAGCTTTTAGACAATCGTTAACTATCGACCCTAAAAATATCCCAGCTTGGATGGCACTTATCGGCTCAATCCATGATCATAGAACCCACAGCCATTCGTCTGCAGGTGCGAGCATCGATCATCAGGACATGTTGCCAATATTTGAAGAGGCAATCGCAAGTAACTCTGACTCTGTGAAACTGTATTATGAAAAAGGTATAACCGCATATTCTAGCGGAGAACTTGGCAGCGCACGCGAAGCCTTTGATCAGACTTTGAGCCTAGCCCCGTTCGACTTACCTTCACTGGTAATGTCGATTATTGTGCGCGCAGATCAATCTGACGACTTAATATTTGCCAAAAAGCTTGCAGATGTAGTTATAAAGCTCGCACCTGACAACGCTGCAGTGCTAGACGCAACAGGCTGGCTAGAGGTTGCAATGGGTCAACCACAAGTAGGACTGGAACTGCTGCAATCAGCCTTAAATGGTATGCAAGACGATGCCGCCGTGCAAATGCATATAGGTATGGGTTATTTTTCCTTAAAGAATTTTGAAAATGCTAAACAGTACCTTATGCAGTCTCTAGTAGGCGAACTGCCTAGCCACTTGGCTGAAGTTGTAAGAATGACTTTGAATAAAATGCAACCGTCGTCGACTAAAATAGTAACTGTGAAGCTAATTAATGGTTTCGGTGTTGGTGATGAAATAGGCAGCATAGAACTAAAAGACACGGAAGACGGATTAGTCGTACTGGCAAATCTCAATAACTTACCGGCAGGCCAAAACGGTATGCATATTCATCAAAAACCCACATGCGAAGCAGGTATCGAAGATGGCCAGAGAATTCCTGGGTTAGCAGCAGGTGGACATTATGGACACGATCATATGATGATGGGTATGAAGATGGATATGAGTGATCCGATGCATGCCGAACACATGAAAAATATGAAACCCAAAGGTGATTTACCACCACTTGAAACAGATAAGAATGGGATTTCCACTGCAAGGGTAGTGGGAAGCAAACTTACGTTAGCAGAACTAAGAGGGCGTTCTTTAATGATCCACCGTGGCCCAGATATAGATGGCACATCAGGGCCTAAAGTTGCTTGTGCAGTGATTGACTAATAGACAAAATATCGGAGTGGTGAGTTTAGTTTATGAGGCTCATTCACTCGGTTGTTTAGACACATCATTGGATAGAAACTTTTTCATCCACACGTCATTTGCCATAATATTTTCTGTCTTAGTAATATGATCAAGCCAAGTTTTGCCAATTAAATGATCAAACTCATGCAAAAAGATGCGTGCCACAAAACCTTCAAATTTGATATTTTGAACTTTTCCTTCTCTATCTAAATAAGACACATCAACCCAATCTGGTCGTTCAATACGTCCGCGTAAACCTGGCACAGATAGACACCCTTCCCACTCCCATACCGTGTTGTCACTACTTTGATTAATCAGTGGATTAACCAATACCAAAGGCTGCATATCTGGAGCATCGGGATAACGTGGATTAGGCCTCGAAGCAATAATCATAATTGCCCTAGGGTCAAATACTTGCGGTGCAGCTATACCTATACCGTTAGCCTCAAGCATAGTCGCCAGTAATTCATCGATAAATGTAATCACTGACTGTTGATTAAACTCAGCCTGGTCAACCTGCCTAGCTGGAGTCCTAAGAACCTCCTCACCCACCTGCGCAATTTTCATAAATCACTTCTCATTTTATTTAAAAATCAGCAAAAGAGCGTTCAACCACATAGGAAGAGGAGGCTTCGCTGCACAGAGAAAAGCAAGACACATGTTGCATTGCATTACTTTTCTTTTCCTCTGTGCTCGGCACCCGTTGCCCTCATTGTCCTCTGTGGTTAAAATTCTTTTCGCTTTTAGTTTTTATCTTTTAGCTCGCCGCTCGAAGCTGCTTTTAATTCACCAACTGCAACTCTGCAAATTCACGATACAAGGCATTACTTGCCACTAATTCTTGATGGGTGCCTATCGCCACGATCTCACCTTTGTCCATCACCACTATCCTGTCTGCATTGATAACCGTTGCTAGTCTATGGGCGATAATCAAGGTGGTTTTATCTTTCATCAACTCTTCCAGCGCTAACTTAACATGTTGTTCGTTGGACGCGTCTAAAGAACTGGTGGCTTCATCCAACAGCAGGATTGGTCTGTCAGCTAAGATAGCTCTAGCAATCGCAATGCGCTGTTTTTGCCCCCCAGATAACCTCACGCCTCGTTCACCTAAATTAGTTTGATAGCCCTCTGGTAACTCGCTAATAAAGTCATGAGCGCGAGCCGCTTTTGCAGCATTTTCAATATCTAACTGACTAGCATCGGTGCGACCATAACCAATATTATCTTTAACACTACTGGCAAATATGACCGATTCTTGAGGCACCAACGCATATTGATCACGTAATGCAGACACATCTAGCAACTTAATCTCTTTGTTTTCTAGTTCTATCTGACCACTGCTGACGTCATAAAAACGTAGCAATAATTGAAACAACGTCGACTTACCCGCTCCACTTGGACCGACTAAAGCGACGCGTTCACCGCTTTTAATTTTCAAATTTAGATCTTTTATCACAGCAACAGTTTCGGCTTGCGGATAATGAAAGTTTACATTTTGTAGGCTAATTTCCCCAATGACTTTATCTGGCAGGCTAATCGGAGACATTGGCGATTCAATACTGGTTTGAGTGTTCAGTAATTCCATCAAGCGTTCACTCGCACCCGCTGCTTTTTGAACTTCACCAATCACTTCACTTATTGTGGCTACTGCACCACCCGCCATCACCGCGTAAAACATAAATGCAGTGAGCTCACCTGCGCTGAGTTCACCGGTTAATACCTGCTGTGCACCTACCCAAGCAACTAGTGTGATAGCGATAATACTAATCGCCATAATAAAAGCCACCAGCAAAGCACGATATTTAATCCGCAATTGCGCGGCTCCCATCACGCTTTCGATGCGAGTTTGGAACAAGGTTTTATCTATTGCTTCATGTGAATAGGCTTGCACGGTATGGATTTCATGAAGAGTTTCATCTACATAAGCGCCAACATCAGCCACTTTATCTTGACTATTTTTGGAGTGAAATCTAACTTTTGCACCAAAGACTCGAATCGGTAGTAATACAATTGGCACTGCAATAAGTACATATAGAGTCAACATTGGGCTAGAAAAAAGCATCAATATTAAGGCACCAATAAAGGTAATGCTTGAGCGTAACCCCATAGACAAACCCATTCCCACCACAGACTGTAATAATGTGGTATCTGCGGTAAACCTAGAAATCACTTCTCCAGTACGAGTTTTAGCAAAAAATGCAGGTGATAATGTTAACAAATGCCCATACACATTTTGCCGAATGTCTGCACTAACTCTCTCACCAAGCCAAATCATCCAGTAGAATCGAAAATAAGCAGCCACGCTGCCTACAAGGGCAATACCCATGACCATGAGCATAGTTTGATCTAACTTGTCGGCGTTGTTAGCAATAAAACCATCATCCACCACAGCCTTAATACCTTGACCTAATAATAACCAAGACGCTGCACCAACAATTAATGCTGATATGGCAAGAGCGACTTTTGATTTATAAGGGCGAAGTTGGCCAAATAGCCATCTCATGACAGTGCTGGTTTTAGGGGATTGCAAATTGTGTCTCTCTTAAATTTAGCATTTGAAAGTGATATGGGGGCAATACGTACCTATTACGATACGCCGGCCAAAGTAAAAAGTATCAAACTGTTGCAGGCTTTTATCCATCAACCATATACTAGAAAGCAAGCTAGCCGTTTCTCCAACAAGGATATTTATGAGCAACCTCAGCAATACACAGCAACCCGCCGTAACAAAAATAGATATGTCGATGAAAATAGCGCTGTTGGTTGGCGTAATACTATTGCTGTTTCTATTTTGGTCTAACCCTCACCTTATACGTGTGAGTTTATACGCAGGTTTTATCGTATGTTTGGGATTGTTTTTACCTCGCCAAGCGGGATGGGACATACGTGAGCGCCGAGCTAAAAAATCAAAGCAGGCCGAACAACAAAAATGGGGGTTTGCTAGTCGTGATAGAGAAGGTCCTTGGATTAATTACATCGATTACCCCTTAGTGCGTCAAACACCGCTGGCAGATAATAAGTTTTTTTATAGTGACTGGTTAGTCATTGAAGATAGCAAAGTCATAGTCAACCCTGGTATTTCAGAAATTAATCTAGCTAATAAGACAGTAAGCTACGACCTCACCCAACCCAACGCTTATGCTTGGGATGGCTGCACTCCCAAACGACTATTTTTTTGGATAGCGCTAATTGGTACTCCCGACTGGTGGCATGGCGAGCACAAAATACAAGCCATTAATGCACAAGGCGAGCTAGTTGATAAAAAAGTTTTTTGGCAACTTTGCATGCACGCTAGTTTAGTGCACGATGCCCTTTATCAATATTTAAACAATATTCCATTATCAAAAATTGAAGTCGACCAGTTGTTTCATGACATGTTAATTGAGGCTGGAATGCCGAGGTATATGGCAATGGGTTATCATCTTTTAGTACAGAGATTTGGCGCTAGTGATGTTTTACCTGATGATGCACAAGCAAATAGCGACATTAGCTGCGAATCCTTTAAACAATTAATGAGGCCCAAATAAAGTGAGTAAACTGACCATTGATATAACCAGCTTAGGTGTCTTTGAATCCGTTTTGTTGTTGATTGGCATTAACATGCCCATTGTCATGCTTATTTGTCATCCACATTTAAAATAGCCAGTATCAATACAAAAAAACATAACACCAGATTGAATAACGGAATTTGTAGGTTAGTTGGCATCATATAAATAAGAGAAACTGCGGGGATCCAAATGATCCAAGTGGTCACCACTGTGGTGGGGATTTGCAGTTTGATGAGATCATCAAACTGCATTTTTGTTTTGTGCCAATTAAACTGCTGATCTTTCCATAAAAAAGCCAAGGCAATAAATGGAGAAGTGACAAAAACTGAGAATACGAATTGATCAAACGCAGTTTTCTTTAATATGGTGAGCCAGTCTGTTGCTTCACCAAACAACACGATTTGAAAGCCATAAAATGCATTTATTAACCCTCCCAACGCTGCCCATATAATGATATAAAAAAGCAGTTGCGTGAAAGGTAAAAATCGAATTTTACCACTTAAAAACATATATATAAAAGGTAACAGACCACCGAATATTGAAGTGGAAATTACTGCATACATCCCCCCATACTCTGCCTTTAAGTCAGCAAAAAATTGAAAGGTCTGCTGCGATGCGGGCCAATAAAAATAACTTAATCCAATAGTTAAAGCGAACAGCTGTAAACACAGGCCAGGCAATAAATTAGCGCTTATCGCACTTTTTATATTACTGACTAGTCGAGCACCATTAGACTGTTTGGATATCATTTAATTTTTCTCTGAATAGACATTTTTAACCACACCAGTCCGCCAATACCGCTACAACTTGAGGTCAACACAGCGCCCCAAAGCCAATCTTTAATAGTAATATAAAGTGGCCAATTTACCACAAGTGCATAGTTGGTTAAGTTGTAAGTACCATATGCAGTCGCGCCTAAAACAAAACCCCGCCATAAGAAGTGATATTTAGACATTGAAGGTAATTGGACTTTGATTGCCAAGGTAAGAATCGCCAAAGGGTACAACAGATAAAATACAATCCAAGGCCAAATAATGATCTGCTCTCGCATGATATGCCCCATCGCCTCTTGATAACCATCTTTTGCAACCAAACCAAGCCAAATACCATCAAAGATAAGTAGGCTGAGTAATAATGATAAGTAAGTAATGACATTCGTTTTCATCTGGCTCCTTAGAAATTAACTCAGATAGCTAAGGCCATAAGCGAGCTAAAGCTATATCAGTTTGTTTTTGCATGTAAGGGTTGATTTTATAGTGGCCAGGGCTCCAACCTAACAAAAATCGATAAAAGTCAGCCCACGCTGCAGCATATAAGCTGCGCCATTCTTGTTGTAAATGTATAAAATCCACTTCTACCTGATAGTGATCAAGCGCATTCTTAAGCTGCGAAAAATACTCGTCTAATATAACTTGTTCATATTTAAATAAATCATCCTGATTAAGACAAGCACCAAGAAAATAAGCAAGGTCTTTTACGCCGACTCCATTACCTACATATTGGAAATCAACTGCAGCTAATCTGCCAGAGATATTATCATTGGGAAAACAGAAATTTGCCAATTTCGCATCCCCGTGAACCAGAGTTTGAAAGCGAGCATTATTCAATGCTGTGTCTAGGGCCTGTGCGGCATCTTTTAGTTTGCCTGCCTGCATCACCTTGAGCTCATCTTGACGAGTAGCAAGATACCAATAAGTACCAACTGGCCACAGATCACTACTGTTTTGTTGTAAAAACCTTGCATGAAAATAAGCCAACCATTTTATGCCTAACATCACGTCAGCCATTTCCGCTTGATCTTTACGCAGCGAAAAACCGGCTTGGTCTAAATCTTGTAATACTAAAACTTGTTGTTGGTTTTCTGAGAACTCTGCCAACAATTTTGGCACCACACAGTATTCATCACATAAGGATGCGTAGTCTCGATAGAAGTTGGCTTCAATTTGATAGGACTGTAATTTACGGTGATGACTAGTTTGAGTATTCCATCCTCTAGGGTGAACCTGCTCAATGGGTGGCGAGATATGTTTAACAATAAAAGTGGTTTGTAACGTTGGGCTTACATACCGTGAAATATCACCGTAGCCGCTCCAAAGAGATTGCACTGTATGTAATTTGTGCAATGAGTTATCAGCAAAATGTTGTTTAAGCTGGGCTAAAACTTCGATATCTGTGTTCCTATGCGTTTGCTCAATTAACCTTTGTAAACAGGGTAACCCAAACAGAAACGGCTAAGAAGGATAAAGCTAGATGTTTTAGATAGCGCTCAAATTATTAAAGTTAACCTGAGCGCTTGAAAAGACTAAGGGGGACTAAGTTAGATCCATACCCTGAATAATTTCATGGGCAATTTCAGGAGTGGTAACAATAGGTTTTTCATGCAAATCACCTTTTAACTGTCCTTTACGATGTTTAAGTGCTGCATCCAATTTTTTACCGGCTTGGGCAACAGCCGGATACATAACCGCTCCCTTGCCTTTTACCGCAATACTGGAGCCTTCATATTTAGTGGCAACCTCAGCACTATATTCACCGTGCTCTTTTGTCACGATGATGTCTATAGCGATAAGGGTAGGGAAATGACTGGCTATTTTAGAAAATTTTTGATGAATATCTTCTTTAACTGACTCTGAGATATCGCAATGATGACCTGAAACATTTATTTTCATAGATTTTCCTCTTTGCTTTGCTCTGATTACATTTTTTGTTTTCGAGGGAGCACTACTCCCTCCTATATAGCTTGGGATAAGATGGGCAAAAAACAAGGAAAAATCAATATAAAAAAACATACTGTTTGATATTTTTTCGTTTAAGGAAGCCTCTGTGCTAAATTTGCCACATTCTTTTTGTGACCATTATTGGATAAAATTTTATGACCTTGTACCAAGGTAATACCCGTAAAATGCGGGTCAGTACTGATTCAAACAACATTGCGCAATATGCTCTACCAATTGGCGATAACGAAATCAATATGAATGCTTTAATAGGCCAATCACTGAAGGTTAATTATGGCGGCGAAATACATTGCGTGCATTGTGCCACAAAAACCAAAAAGAGCTTTAATCAGGGTTATTGCTATCGCTGCCTAATGAAACTGGCGCAGTGTGATACCTGCATTATAAAACCAGAGCTATGTCATTATGATAAAGGCACATGCCGCGAACCAGCTTGGGGAGAAGCTAACTGTCTGTCTGACCATTTTGTCTACTTAGCCAACACCGGCACAGTAAAAGTAGGGATTACCCGCCATGTTACCGATGGCGTGTCTAGTCGCTGGATAGATCAGGGTGCCACTCAGGCTATTGCCGTCATGCGTGTACAAAATAGGTTAACCAGTGGCTTAGTTGAAATGACATTTAAAGAACATATTGCAGACAAAACCAATTGGCGCACTATGTTAAAAAGTCAGCCAGAGCAGGTGGATTTAGCCGCGTTAAAAGAATCGCTACTGGAACAGGTTGAAGCTGACTTAGATGAAATTATCGAAGAATATGGCTTTCAAGCTATCGATATCACCGATACCCCAGCCATTGATATTCACTATCCTGTTGAGCAATATCCCGAAAAAGTAAAGTCTATCAACTTAGATAAAGAACTGACGTTTGAAGGCACTCTGTTAGGCATTAAAGGTCAATATCTTATGTTAGATGGTGATCGTGTTATCAATATGCGCAAGTATTCTGGTTATAATTTACAGATTGAAACGGCCTAATAGATAAAAACAACGATATTAGCCAACTATTGCTACTGCGCGTCACACTAAGTTAAGCATGCGCGCAATTAGCAATAATATTGTTTCACTTATTATTCTTAGTTACTTTGCAGCCAGTTTGTTTTTTGAAGCTTTGTCGATTTCTTCATCAAGCATTTCTATCAATCTAGAGCGATCGAATTTGTGAACTTGCCCATTATTAAGTTCTAACATTTTGCTAAGCTGGCGCCGCAAAACTCGATCAGCTTGGGCCACTGTTCCTGTAACCATATAACGACTTTTAGGTGCGTTACTTTGCATAGCATGTAATGCCGCTTTACCTACTGGGGCTGGGTCTGGTTGTTGATCCATTTTGGTCAAAGCATCAAGCAGATAAGTCAGCTCTTGAGGATATGCAGTGTCTTCAGTCCAATAGTTGGCGTCATCCATTAGTTTTTTCGCCGCAACGCCTATGTTTGACTTATAGGTACTTGGCTCAATGACATGCACGCTGACATCAAAGCGCGCCATTTCTATAGCAAGCGTGTCGTTAAAAGCCTCAATTGCATGTTTACTCATACTATAAGCCCCAAATATAGGGGGAGTAATAATGCCAGCGACAGAGCCCGTAGTGACTATGCGACCTTTACTCTCGATTATCAGCGGCGCAAATGCTTGAGTTACTCGCAGCGGGCCATAAACATTAACATCCATCTGGTAATGTAGTTGCTCTACAGGCAATTCTAACAACGGGCCAAAAACGTTAATACCGGCGTTATTTATTAGCCCATATAAGCCGCGGCCTTGTGCTTCAACGAAGGTAACCGCTGCGTCAATTTCGGCTTGATTTCGCACATCAAATTGAACAGCCGTAACATTGTCCATCTGATTCATGACTTTCATTTCGTCTTTGTGCAAAACACCCGCATAAACATAGAAACCATTTTTACTCAACTGCTGGGTCATTCTCAATCCAAGGCCCGAGTTTGAGCCTGTCACTAAGACTGCCTTTTGGTGCGCCTTTGCTTCACCATGGTGAGCGCTGTGTCCATTGAAACTAATAAATAAAGTAATACTAAGTAGGATAATTCCGAGTCGTCTCATTGAGATTCCTTTGTTGATGATTTAGGGGGGGATCGACTTAATTAGCCGTATTTGAAGCTATTATATGGCAATTAACTGTTTTGCTATATTTACATCAACTATTGATAAACATTACCAATAACTATTTAAGGCTTACCGCGTTTTCCAAAATACACTTGCACCATTGATTTAGAGATAAAAAGAACAGAATAAGTAAGTATATAAAGTGTTATAGGCGTTGTTTTGAACATTTTATAGGCTGGGGAGAACAAATGTCATTCCCCCATTTATCTAGAATTATTTCAATAATCACATCACTGATAAAGACATCAGACTAAATCAACGTTACGTTAAATCTCTCTTTGCGAGGTAAATAGTAGTTTTCAGGATCAAGTGATAGCAATACTTTATTCGCCTTACCTTGAATTTCAATGGCAGGTACAAACCCATAATATCGAGAATCAGCACTATTGTTTCTGTTGTCACCTAAAACTAAATAATGCCCTTGTGGCACAGTAACTTCAGCAAAGTTATCTCTGGAGTCAGCTACAGACATAAATTGTACGAAATGCGCAACGTTACCTAGATACTCCGTTTTGTGCAGTTCATTTTCGCTGTCCTCGTAGTGGATAGGTTCACCATTGATAATCAGTTTGTTATCCCGCATGGCGATCCTATCGCCGGGTACACCAATTAATCTCTTTACTAATCTATTTCCGGCTTTTTTGGAGTTAAACACCACTATGTCGCCACGTTTTGGCTGACCCGTTTGCATGATTTCGATATCAGTAAAAGGCACCTCTAAGCGATACGCCATTTTATCGACAAAAATTCGGTCGCCTTCAACAACCGTTGGCAACATAGACCCCGTGGGTACCAAATACCAATCAGCAAAACTGCTACGTGAAGCAAACATCACTAAGACAAACATTAAAAATGCCCAGTTATCTTTTATTAATTGATTGAATGAGGTCTTGAATTTCATGATGAATTCCTTGATTGAGCAATGCGACATAGGACCAAGATAAAAACCAAAAGTTTACTTACAGATTGTAACTCTGTGTGTCTGTAGACTTTGAGTCATTATAAATTGCTGTGTTTACTCTCACTTATCTTTTTGTAATAAGCTCAGACAAAATTACTTTGAGTGGGATACGTTGTGATGTGGAAAGTTTAATATTCATGTCCTATATTCAGTAGGTGTACTCCTCCCTAGAGTGCTTTGAGAGATTCTTTTGGATCTCTTTTTTTGTGAAAAAATTTAATTCAAAAAAACTGGCAGAAAACTTAAACCTCTTCTCCTCCATACTTTCCAGCCAGATCATCCAATTCTGAGCAAGTATAATCAAAACCCTTGCCGTCAAATTCATAGGTGACTTTGACAGAATCTGAGCCATGAAATAATTTGGCTTTCACGTCTGCCACTGACCAGTGTTTGAGCTCGTTTAAAAATCGATTGGCTAATTGTGCTCTTTCAAAACGATAACTAATTTCTGTTTGCATAATGAAGACCTGTTTGTCGTTAAGAAGCTGAATTTTCGAGGCTGGGCAGTTTGAACATTTTTACAGTTTAGTCAAGGTAACGGCAAAGAATAAATCGGCCTAGACAACAGTTTTAAGAGTGATATGTGTCAGTCAGAAGTGATGTTGTTCTGTCAACAGCACCTGATGAATTAAACAAAAAGTGAGTCGGTACTAAATTAGCTTAGTGTCGACTCACTTGATCTTTAGATCCAAGTAATAACTAGTTTTCTAATGCAGCACGGACTTCATTCAATGCCTCGACTGAAAATCCTCGGTCATAGAAATAGACAATACTGCCTTGTTTATCAAGTAACATAACACGCGCATTATTAGGGTTTAGGTTGCCCGTAAAACGCTGAATTTTATCGCCATCGGCATACACAGTGACAACACCTTTCCACAATTTTTTAGGGATACCTTTACGCATTCCACCGTCAATAAAGCCACTAAACATTCGTGGCAACATACCTTGAATAGTAGGAATTTCATAAGCAGCTACTTTAGTTTGAGTCATATCTAGGCCAATTAACCAGCGGTCGATATCAAATTGAGAGTCTTGTTTATAACCAAACAGCAATAAGGTTTCTTGACCAACAAAGTCTTGCGGCATGCTCACAGTATCGCCTTCTAGGCTTTCGCCTGTGGCTTCAACCATCTTATCGCCAATCGAAACTTGACTAGGATACTCGTAATTTGCACAGCTACTAAAAAATAATATAAATACCAAGATTTTATAGAATTGTTTCATTACATCAATCACTTATATTAGTTAATTACGGTTAAAAATTTAGGGCGGGTTTATTCTTATAAACTAGTTATTATTAACAAAATCTAAGGCACCCGTCACTGCTGCCAC